>Ga0247611_10001498_pt1 | contig 41245 bp, 46 predicted proteins | sample 177DNAGHGhighgp2_FD_192422 | JGI IMG/M metagenome (GOLD analysis project Ga0247611, IMG submission 192422) | Sheep rumen microbial communities from Palmerston North, Manawatu-Wanganui, New Zealand - 1770 DNA GHGhigh gp2 | ecosystem: Host-associated > Mammals > Digestive system > Stomach > Rumen... | reverse complement strand
AGTTCAAGGGCGATATCATGCGGTACATCGCCGACAAATACCCGCAGCTTGTTCCGCTATACGAAGAAATCTATAACAAGGGGAAGCGCGGCTATTGGCAGGATCTGGAGGCGCAGGTGAAGCAAATCTGTTCAGAGAATGATTTCCCGTATCTGAGAAACGATCTTCCCTACGGCCGAAGCAAGCCCGGAAAACCGGTCATCGTCAACTATTTCTATCACGAAGAAATCCGCCTGAACAACAAATAGGGGCTGCGTTTTCTTTTTCCGTGTCTGGAAGGTTTGAAGGAGATGGACGAAAGCGATTCAAAGAAATCTCGATTTATCGAATGGTGACGTTGGTGATGCCGGGGGTGCTGTAGGTGTAGGTGCAGGAGAGGGCGAAGACTTCGTCGAGCTCTTTGCGGAGGGCGGCGCGGATGGTGAGGCTGTCCAGTTCCAGCTCATAGAAGTCCTTACCGAAGCCGACAAGGGTCGCCGTGTCGTTGGTGTCCATCATGCGAACCTTCTGACCCTTGAGAAGGCCCTCGTTCCGGGCATGCTCCTCTTCCTTTCTTCTGAGCTCCACGGAGCGTTTCCGCGGCTGGTTTTGCTGCGGTTTCGGCTCCGGTTGGGGCTCCAGGTTCTTCTTAATGACGCGGAGGTCTTTGAGGTCGGTGAGGTTCACGAGGGCAAAATTACGAAAAGAATGCTTATCTTCGTAGAGTAAATGGATTATTTCGTCGCGATGCCTAAGACGGGCGGTCGGAGCGGGAAAAATGACTAAATTAGTGGCCGAAAAACGGAATTTTTGTTATTTGAAAAGTCCTCGGAAGGAGACGCCGGGTATTGCTGCAGCCCTCGGGTAGGACATCCACGCAAGTTATGAATTGGATTGTACTTGTCCTGGCCGGGCTGTGTGAATGCGGATTTGCATTCTGCCTTGGTAAGGCAAACATTGCAAGCGGAAGCCGACAAATCATCTGGTATGCCGTTTTCGTTATCCTGTATGCATTGAGCATGGTGTTACTGGCCAAGGCCGTCAAGACGATTCCCATCGGGACGGCTTATCCTGTCTGGACGGGAATCGGCGCAGTGGGAACGGTGCTACTGGGCATCCTGGTATTCAAAGAACCGGCCACTTTCTGGAGAATGTTCTTTACTTTTACACTTATTGCTTCAATCATCGGCCTTAAAGTAGTTCAGTGATATGGAATTCAGACCTTTACGAAGATTCAAACAAGTCGCCACACCTCAGGAGTGCGAGGAACTCCTGACATCGGCAGAGCGCGGTATCCTGGCCGTACACGGAGAAAACGGTTATCCTTACGGGCTGCCTGTCAATTATCTGTATCTGGACGGAAAGATTTACTTCCACTGTGCCAAGGCGGGGCATAAACTGGATGCTGTCCGGTCCAATGACAAGGTTTGCTTTACTGTGCTCTCAGAACCCGTGAAGAATCCCGGCGAGTGGTGGAACTGTTTTACCAGCGTCATTTGCTTCGGACGTATCTCAGAGGTGTCTGAAGAGCAGGAAAAGGATCGACTGTTGCGTCTCATTGGTGCCAAGTATTTTCCGGAAGGATATGACATCGAGAGCGATATGGCAAAGAATGCGGGCAATGCGCTCATTCTGGAAATCCAGATTGACCACCTGTCCGGGAAACACGTGAGAGAGAAATAGTTTCTTGTCGGTGAGGTTCAAGCATACTAACAGACCGGGATTCTGGTTCGGCTTTATAGACTTTTGTACGGCCGGGCTGTTTTTCCTTATCTACATGCCGCTGGGAGGGCTGCAGGATGAGCTGGACGCTATCCTTGGCCGGAGGACGCAGCGGTATTGGGTGGCGTATCTGCTGGGTATCCCGACGTTATTTATCTACACGCTGGTTTGGATGGCCAATATAGCCGAGGAACTCAAGGCAAAGGCCATTGATTTAGGCATCGAGGGACCATTCACTTCCTGGTGGCATATGTTCGGCTGGAATACCTTCGGAGTTTTTTTGATGGGGCCGGCCGTTGCAACCTGGCGGTTCTTCGACACATTGAATAAGATTGAGCAGAAGTTAAACCATGAAGATTGAAGAGGCCATGGTGTACCTGCTGGCGACAAGCCAGCCCGGCTATCTTGTCAATAAACTGGACATTTTGTCCACAAAATGGACTTTCTGTCACCCAAGTCTTGCCAAAAAGTCCATTTCAGACGCACTGGCTCCGGCTTTGCAATATCCTTAGGCGTTCCGCAAAGGAACCCGGACGGAAGGCCACGTAAGGACCCGAAACCGAAGAACGTTTAAAGTGATTTTGTTATGTTACCTACTATCAGAAGGAATCAAAGCTGGTTGCCTGACATCTTCAACGACTTCTTCGACAACAGCTGGATGGAAAGGACGAACTACACCGCTCCGGCCATCAATGTACTTGAGAACGAAAAGGAATATGACGTGGAGCTTGCCGCTCCTGGTCTCACGAAAGAGGACTTCCAGGTCCATGTGGACGAGGATAACAACCTTGTAATCAACATGGAGAAGAAGGCCGAGAACCACGATAAGAAGCATAACGGCCGTTACCTCCGCCGCGAATTCTCCTACGAGAAGTTCCAGCAGATGCTCACCCTTCCCGAGGATGCCGAAGCCGAGAAGATCGAGGCCAAGGTGGAGCACGGCGTGCTGAATGTCCGCATTCCCAAGAAGGAAAAGGTGGATGTGCAGAAGGCCGTCAAACAGATTGAGATCCAGTAATCGCTGGCTCTACAGTCATAAACTTTTAGGGACGCTTCCTGGATGGGCAGCGTCCCTTCTTTGTTGCGCCAAAATGTCATAAGGGAAGGCATGGACTGACTTTTGCTGATAACAGGTCAGTTCAAAAAGATACTTTTGAAAATGTTCAATAAGCACGATATTGCCCGCGATGCCTGTCAGCTCTTCGGGGCCCAGGCCCGGAAAGGCTATGACTGGTGGTGGCATTCTTTCACCGGATACGATGCTGAGACAGGTGCAGCCAAACCTTTCTTCATCGAGTTCTTCCTCTGTAATCCCGCCCTCGGCGGGGATGAGCCTGTCTTCGGCCAGATCCCCGGGGAACCCCGGAAGCCGTCCTACCTGATGGTCAAGACCGGTGCCTGGGGAGAGGATGCCGCACAGCTTCATCGTTTCTTCGGCTGGAAGAAGATCCAGGTGGATTGGGGTGTTCCCTTTTCCATCGAGGCCGATGAGTGCTTCCTCACAGAAGACCGCACCCACGGCCATGTGAAAGTAGAGGATGCCGCAGCACATCCTGAGTGGATGTGCCAGGATGGGGAGATGTCGTGGAACCTCAAGATCAACAAGATATCGGCCTTCAACGTCGGTTTCGGTGCTGATGAGGTCTTCCGCAAGGCTGAAGCCTTCGAGATGTTTTGGCATGCGGAGGGTATGAAGAGCACCTTCGAGGGAGAAGTCATCTGGAACGGCCGTCGCTACCTGGTCCGCCCGGAGGACTGCTACGGCTACGCCGACAAGAACTGGGGCAAGGACTTCACCAGTCCATGGGTGTGGCTCTCTTCCAACAACCTCACCAGCGAAATCACCGGGAGAAAGCTGACGGACAGTGTATTCGATATCGGCGGAGGGCGACCCAAGGTTGGCCACCTTGCCCTTCCCCGTAAGCTCCTTTCCGCCTTCTGGTATGAGGGAAAACCCTATGAGTTTAACTTCTCGAAGGCCTGGACGGGGGTCCATACGGAGTTCGACTGCAAGGAGACCGACTCGCAGATTATCTGGCACGTGGAACAGCGCTCCCTTTCCGGCAGGATGGTGACCGACATCACCTGCGAGAAAAAGGACATGCTGCTGGTGAACTATGAGGCTCCGGACGGGCAGAAGCGCCACAACCGCCTCTGGAACGGAGGCAATGGCAGGGGTACTGTGCAGCTTTTCGACATCAAGGGGGACCTTATCGACCGCATCCATGCCGAGAATGTGGGCTGCGAATGGGGTGAGTATTGTTAGTAGACACCCTCGTATCGGTCTCACTTATTTGCATTGTTTTTTCTCAGGCACCTCTGCATTCAGCGTTTCTCAAAGGGAGCCTTCCAAAGACAGGAAAGGGGGCGTCAGCAACCTTTCCCGTCGATGCGGCAGGCGGCGCCTCCGACGTTCTCCGGGCGGGGCTCCAGGCCGATATCCTTGGAATACAGCGTCACCGTGCCGTCTTCCAGGACGTAACAAGGGATACCGACATCGCCAATGGCCTTGGCCTCGTCGAACGCGGGATGGGAGTCCCTGAGATCCAGGAACTTTTTCAAGTTCCGTACGTGCTTCCCGATATCAATCACCTCAAAATTGGGGTTTCCTTTCACCTGCCTTTCCACGTATTCGCAGTCGGGGCAGGTATGCATGACAAACATCTTAATCATGGCCTCTCTGGGTTTTTATGGCATAAATATAGCCATTTTCCATGAGATTGCGAGCCGGGCTGGCGGCTTGCGCCAAAGACGGGACCATTCTGGATATGAACCAGATCTTCTGCTTCAATGAGGGGCGCGTGAGGTTGCTGATGTGAACTGCTAGAACAACCAGGCGTAGATGCCAGCCCCAATCAGGCAGGGAATCAGGCCGATAAGCATACCCCAACAAGATTGGACGAAATGGTATTTCTTCTGGTGGTAGGCTTCGTCCATGTGTTCGGTACCGGGCAGGCGGACGGCCTTGAGATTGGCAAAGATAACCCAGTCCAGAATGAAGCAGTCGTACCAGTCAATGATGAGCCAAATTCCATAGCCCACGGCAAAGGCCGACCAGAAGTCATAGGCTCCGGCCAGTTTTACTACGCCCAGAAGAAGCGCCAGGGCAACTAATAGCGCCATGCCTTTTTTCAAGAGTACCGTCGGCGTAAAGAATTCAGCCGGGACGCGATCGTGCGTTTTGAAGTACTCTTCCTGAATGTCCTTCGGATAATCGTGAATCCACCACACCGGATTCTTGACCAGAGGAATAAGAATCATAGCGGTGAACGCGATGGTCAGAATGACAGCTTCCAATATGATGACGGTCCAATTCATACAGCTTTCTTTAAACAAACAGCGGCGCAGACGACTTCCACTACGCCCAGCACAAAGAAGATATTACTGAGGGCCACAAAACCCCATATCCACCATTCCAAGGCTATCCAGATCATCAGAATAATTCCGCAAACGATTACGGCCCAGTAGGCCCAGCGGTGATTTTTGAGCAGCATGAGTGCCGCCAGCAGTTGCGTAAGACCATTCACAGCCAGAAGAACGAAGCCGGAGGGAATGAAATTCTGGAAAAACACATCCGGCCAAGGCATCTTAGCCCGCAGCAGATCCAGCATCGGCTCCCCTCCCCAGCTAACGCCGGAAGGGTCCATCCACATCATGACGGCACCACCGATAGCGCCGATTGCAATGAAAAGGATCAGTATTTTCAAAAATGTCTTCATCTTGAGCACAAAGGTAATACCCGTTTCCCGCAACCGGGTTGCAAAGTTCAGAAAGGGTGCATCGGAGGGACGGGCGTCGCGGATAACAAGGCTACTCATAGTCCCAGTTGATTCAGAAAGTGCAGGAAGATGTCGGGGCGGCAGGCCAGCATCCTGTACCACTCCTTCCGATGCCAGACTGAATAGGCATGGAAGAGCAGCTTATTCGCATTGAGCGTCCCCGTGAAGCAGAGAATGCTCACCAGGCAGGTAATGGCTATGAGGACGACAGTGACCATACTGAGCAAAATTACAACAAAAAGCTGAAAAATTAGTATCTTCGTGGTATGATTTCGGAATTGTTGAAATATGATCTGGGTGCAGGCGTTGAGGCGTTCTCCACACGGAGGGAGTCAGAACTCCCCTATCCTGTGATTCAAGGACATCAGGTTCATGAGGCTAAGGTGGCCTTCATAGAGCGACCTGGTATGACGCGGGAAGAACTGGAGGGTTATGATGTCTTCGTGACTACCCTGCCGGGCGTTGCCATTGGCGTTAGGACGGCAGACTGTGTGCCTGTACTGCTCTATGATCCGGTCAAGCGGGTTGTGGCGGCTGTTCACGCAGGATGGAAAGGGACCGTGCTGCATATCTCAGAGAAGACCGTAGAATTGATGTCCGCCAAATATGGCTGCAATGCGGCGGACATTCGGGCTGTTCTAGGCCCGTCAATTGGTCCCGATAGTTTCCAGGTTGGCGAAGAAGTGGCCGAGCACTTCAAGAATGCCGAATTCCCGATGGATGAAATTTGGTCCTTCCGCGGCCAGGGAGACGGTACGCCGATGTCAGGCGGGCATCACATTGACCTTTGGAAGGCAAACTGCTGGCTGCTGGAGCAGGCCGGTGTAAAGCCGGAGAACATTCAGGTGTGCGGCATCGATACGTTTACCGATGAGTCTTTCTTCTCGGCTCGGCGTGAGGGTGTTGAGTGCGGGAGGATTATCAATTCCATTAAGCTGGTTTAGCATGAAGAGAATTGCTTGCGTAGGCGACAGCATTTGTATGACCGCAAGCGTCTGAAAAGGGCAGGCATCAAACTCAATGATGACTGTCCTTTTCGCGTAAAATGACTAACTTAGCGGTATGTTTTACGCAATACTTGGAATCGTCGTTATTGTGGTGTTGTTCCTGATATTCAGGGACGACCATGACAGTTCGTATAACCGCAACGAGAAGAAGGCTCAGAGGCAGTCGGAGGGGGCCAGGCAGCAGAGTGCCTATTCGAAGAAGGCCGGGCTGTAATCCCCTTTTCGGGAATCTTAACGAAGGTCTCCGCTTCGTTTAAATTATACAAGAATATATTTTAGTAATACTTTTCGCAATTAAAATAAACTTTACTATATTTGCAGAAGTAAAAGGAACGACCTATGATCAAAAGATTCTCAGATGCTGAAATCCTCCAGATGCTGGGGCTGCGCTTTAAGCAGTACCGGGTTGCGCTGGGGCTTACGCAGGCCGAGTTGTCCGCCAAGGCGGGCGTTTCGGTGATGACCATCCATAAGTTTGAAACCGGTACAGCCCGCAATGTTACAGCTACAACCCTCATTTCCCTGATGCGTTACACTGGCCTTATTGAGAATCTGGACGCCCTCATTCCCGAAGTTCCGGAGTCCCCCTATTCCAACCTGAACGGCAAACAGAGAGTAAGGCACAATGGCAACAAGAAGCAATAAAGATATCCAGACCCTGACGGTCTCCCTCTGGGGCGTGAGCATTGGAACGCTCCAGTGGAATCCGCGCACCCAGTCCAGCCTGTTCTGGTTCTCTCCGGACTATTTCACGGGCGGGTACGACATGGCGCCCATCACACATCCCAAGGCCCAGCAAAGCCCAGCCATTGCCATCCCCGGCATCAAGGAGCCCAAGATTTACCAGGGTCTCCCCTCTTTTCTGGCCGACTCCCTGCCAGACCGCTGGGGTAATGCCGTGTTCGATGCCTGGTTCAAGGAGGAAGGTCTTCACGAGAAAGACAAGACTCCCCTGACTAAGCTCTCCTTCATAGGAAGGCGCGCCATGGGCGCCCTGGAGTTCTTCCCGGTGCTGGACAGCGGCTTTTACGATAATGAACAGGTGCGGATAGACCGCCTGTACGAGCAGGCTCAGCTGATAGAGCAGCAACTTGTCGGTAAGAGCATTCCTGCCGGAGAGCCGCTTACACGCCGGGCACTCACGGCTATCGGGACATCGGCCGGAGGCCGGCAGATGAAGGCCATCATTGCCATCGCCCCGGACGGGACCATCTACTCCGGCCAAACCGGTGCCAGCGCAGAGCTTGAGCACTGCATCATCAAGTTCAACACGCCGGAACACGCCCTGTCCGAAACGGAAATGACGTACTTCCAAATGGCCCGTCAGTGCGGTATCACCATAATGGACAGCCGCCTCATTGAGGTGGAAGGGACCCGGCATTTCCTGACGCGTCGCTTTGACCGCAAGGATGGAGAGAAACGTTTCGTGCAAACCCTGGCCGCTGTGGATCCGGATGCTCATAGCTACGAAGACATGTTCCGAACCTGCCGGGAACTGGAGATTCCCAAGCCGGAAATTGACGAACTGTTCAAGCGCGCCGTGTTCAATTTGTTCACAAATAATACAGACGATCACGAGAAGAACTTCTCCTTCCTGATGTCACCAGAAGGTCAATGGCACCTGGCCCCCGCTTATGACCTCACCTTCATTCTTGCCACAAATGGCATCGAACCCGAAAAGGCGCACTGCATGTCCATTGGCGGCAAATACACGGACATTACCACCGAAGATCTGATCCGTCTAGGAAGGGACAACTCTGTGAAGAATCCGGAAGAAGTGATAGACTGCGTGCTCAAAGGGACAGAGAACTTCGAGGATCTGGCCCGCAAAAACAACGTGGACAGCTTCCATATTGAGCTCATCTCCAAGCGTCTGCAGGAACTGCGCCCGGAAGGCAGGAAGATTATCCGGGCCCTGCCGGAAGAGTTCTCCTTTACGACAGAAGACGGCCATACCGTTTTTAATATTCGATTTGAGCGCACGGAGAAGGGCAACATTCACTTTCTCGCCACCATTGACGGTCGGGCGGTGAAACACGTCTTCACTCCTAAGAAAAAAGAGTGGCAGGCCATCCTGGATGCAGGCTTCAACCACATGAGTAAACAGCAGAAAATGATCCTGGCAGAAGAGTATCTTCTGGGCAAGGTCCGATAAAAAGTCCCGGTCACCGAAATGTTGTCGGGACGGATGAGTGGATCAGAGACGGACTTCACGGCAGTGCAGCGGTCGCCATCGGCCCCTTCGTTTCAAAGTCAGAATTCCAGTTTATTCCCTTCTTCTTTCATCTCTACGTACTTGGCCTTATTCAGGCGGAAGAGCGAAGCGATGCGGCCGGGATGGAGAATAAATGATTTATTCAATCACTTCCAGGTAGAAGCTGAACGGACGGAAGCCGTCATTGCAACTGATCATGGCACTCATGGGGTTCTTCATCCAGCCATCATAGAAGTTGCCTTCGCCCCGGGCCAGGGACTCTACGAACTCCCGCATGGAGGACCAGGCCGATGGGCACATGCCCTCGGGACACTTGCCGTCCAGGGATATCCACTGCTGGCCTTCCCGTACATCACAGGTGTGCTCGATTGGGTTTTCGTATTGGGCCATCAAGTCGTGATAGATGCTCTGCCGGATGGCGTTGATGCGGACTTTGTTCATGTTCAGATTAACGAAGATGTGTTTTCGGCCTCAATATCCGGCATCAGTCGCCGTACCGCTTTGTGCTTGTAGAAGAAGCGGGTGGCCATTCCAGTTTGCTAATTTACGAAAATAATTGGTAAATTCGCCCTGTGTTTTACGTGAATGAGGAGGATGAAGAAGATTTGTGAGAATACAGGTGTGGCATCAGACGAGCTGCGGGGACATTTTTCCATTGCGGCCGCGTACACCATCTTCGGCCTGAATGTGGTGCTGTGCAAGGACATCGCCAATTCCGAGGCCGTGTCCCCTTATGTCCTGTTCACTTTCCGGGCCATCGGGGCATCGGCCCTCTTTTGGCTCTTATCCCTGGTCACTCCCAGGGAGAAAGTTGCGAGGGGTGACCTCTGGCGCATCGCGCTGGCCTCCTTCCTGGGCCTCTTCCTTACACAGATGACTTTCCTGGTGGGCATCACGATGGCAACCCCCATCGATTCCGCCATCCTGGGAACGCTGGGGCCCGTGTTCACCATGTTCTTCGCCTACTTCTTCGTAGGCGAACCCATCACGGGGAAGAAAGCGGGAGGGGTCATGGTTGCGCTGGCGGGTGTCATCTTCCTCATCCTGAATACCGTGCACTCCGGAGGCGCATCGGCCACCACGCCGCTCGGCGTTGTCATGCTTCTCCTGAACAGCCTGACCTTCTCCATGTACCTGGGTATCTTCCGGCCGCTTATTTCCAAATACAGTGTGGTAACTTTCATGAAATGGGCCTTCCTGTTCTCCCTGCTCATGTCGCTTCCCCTCTCGGCGAAGGAAATGCTCTGCATGGATTACGCAGCCATCCCCGTAGTTGTGCGCTGGGAGATCGGTTACCTGATTGTGTTTGCCACGTTCATCGCATACTACCTCATTCCCTACGGTCAAAAGCTCATCCGGCCCACGCTGGTGAGCATGTACAACTACCTCTCCCCTGTCATTGCCACCGTGGTGAGCATCTGGATGGGCCTGGACCACCTTTCCTGGCAGAAAGTACTCGCCGCCGCGGCTATCGTAAGCGGGGTCATCCTGGTGAGTAAAAGCAAGGCCGCGAATCCGTACCCGGCGGGTTTGGATAAGGACGGAAATGATAATCAGGGAAATATCCAGACGATACCGTATATCCAGACTGAAAATGAGCAGTACGCCGATAGAAACGCTCGAAGCCGAAAAATGACTAAATTAGGGGCCAAGAAATCGAAATTGTATGAAGTTCAGTAAAGATCAGATTCGCATAATCAAGTCGATGGCTATTTATGTCGGCACCCTTATCGTCTTTTACCCTCTGGCCATGCTCTTGTTCGACAAGCCAATGACCTGGAATGAATTTTTCCTGTTTGCCGGAATCATAATTGGTCTAGGCGTTTTTCTTGGGCTGTTTTATTCTATTGGCTCAAGAGTCCCAAGAAAGGAAGACAAGTAAATGCGATTTTGGCGGTGATAGATTTCTATCGGGTGCGCGTCTTTAGTCTGCAAACCCGTTCAATCTATGTCCAATATCCGAGTCAATACAACCGAACTTCTCCAACTGCTAGACCTCATCCCCGCCAGTCATAACTTGATGTTGGTGGGCCGACACGGCATCGGCAAATCCGAAATCCTCACCGACTATTATGCTGCCCGGGGAATGCCTGTGGTGGCCCTTTTCCTGGGGCAGTTGGCCGACCCGGGCGACCTTATCGGTATTCCTAACAAGAATACCGAAACCGGCAAAACGGAGTTTATGCCTCCCTACTGGTTTCCGCTGGACGGCAAGCCCATCGTGCTGTTCCTGGACGAGCTGAACCGTGCCCGTCCGGAGATTCTCCAGACCATCATGGACTTGGCGCTGAACCGCAAACTCGCTGGCCGGCAGCTTCCTGAAGGCAGCCGCATCATCAGCGCCGTCAATGAGGGCGAGCAGTACCAGCTCACAGACCTGGATCCGGCTCTGGTGAGCCGCTTCGACATGGTGAACTTCCAGCCCACCGTGCAGGAATGGCTGCTCTGGGCCAATAAGAACGGAGTTGACCCGCGAGTGATCAGCTTCATCGAGGACAATTCCATCTGGCTGGACCGCAACCCGGACCAGAAGGAAGACGACGACACCGGCTTGGATAAAACGCCCGACCGCCGTGCATGGAAACGCGTTTCCGACATCATCAAGGGCAGTGAAGCCGTCACTCCCCTGCACCAGAAAGCCATCGCCGCCATTGTGGGAGCCAAGGCTGCCGTTGCTTTTAGCGGAAGTGTAGCTCAAAAGAAGATGGTAAGCGGCAAGGACGTCCTCTACCGTTTGGAGAAAGTAAAGGAGCGCCTGGCGGCATACACCCTGCACGAACTCTCCATGGTGAATGAAGGCATCTTCCGCCATCTGGAGGTGGAAATGATTCCGGCCGAGGAAAAGCCTGAGGTGAAGAAGAATCTGGAGGCCTACTTCGACTGGCTGGTGAAAGCCAAGAAAGAATCGGCCGCCCATTTCGCCAACCTGTATGTACAGCAGACCTATCCCAACGCAGTGGCCTTCATTGCCCGGGAATGCCAGGTGCTCACCATGACGCTGGTCCTTTACGTGAAAAGCATCAGATAAGTGACAGAGCGCATCCATAAAATCATCGAGCGCTGGTTCGTGAACGAACCGGCACTCTTTGCCATCCTATGCTCTCACGAGCTGGTGGAGAACGACAAAATAAAGTGCCCCATAAGGAGCGGTTGCGGCCGGGTAGAGTACAATCCCCTCTTCCTGGGCGAAATGTCCGACAGGGCCCTGGAAGAGGCCTTAAAGACCGAGGCTGTCCGCATTCTGATGAAGCACCCCTACGAGCGCAGGCCGGACGGCTGCAGCGGGGAAGCCATCGGCCTGGGAAGCAACCTCACGGTGGCCGATAACTACCCCTTCGCGCGCTTCTACATGAAGACGCCGCTGGATTATGGCATGAAGTCCGGACTGGCTTATGAGATTTATTGCCGACTGGCCCAGAATGCGCAGGACAACGACCCGGACTTTGAAGATGATGCCAAGCGCGACCTGACTGAGCTGTGGGATGAAGATCCGCTGCAGGTGGCCCTTATCAACGGTATCATGGAGAGCATCAAAGACTGGGGCTCGCTCGCCGGAGACCTGGCCGAAATGGTCCGCGCATCGGCAAAGGCCTCCCTTGACTGGAGGAAGGTCCTGGCCGGATTCCGGGCGCAGGTGCTGTCGCAGGAGCGTCGCTTGACGCGGATGAAGCCTTCCCGCCGTACGGGCTTCGACAACATGGGCTCCGTACGTCGGTTCACCAGCAAACTGCTAGTTGCACTGGACGTTAGCGCTTCCATCTCCAGCGAAGGAATCAGTTACTTCCTGGGCGTGGTGAACAGCGCTTTCAAGTACGGAATCTCGGAGATAGAAGTCATTCAGTTTGAGACCGTCGTCACTGCTGTCCAGACACTGAAACACGCCGTAAAGAAGAGCATTGCCGTGGGCCGTGGCGGTACTAATTTCCAGGCGCCCGTTGACTATGCGGCAGAAAGGGACTTTGACGGGCTCATCATCCTTACAGACGGATATGCTCCGGAACCTCTGATCCCGGAGCATTTCAAAACAAAGATTCTGTGGGTGTGCGAAAGTGAAGAATCCTACCGGGAGCATGCCGACTGGATGCAGAATTCCGGCAGGGTCTGTACCATGAAGCTACGCTGATTTCAATGCGTCTATCACATCGAAAAGGCTAAGGTTGCTGAGACCTTGGCCTTTGTCATAGTAGTTCCAAGCCTGATCGATCGAACGCTCGCAGTTCCAGGCACGCTGGAAGTTCCAGGCCCGGATTTCCCGGCGGGAATGACACACCGGGCACCAGGTGTATAGCGTCCAGTACTCGCCATAGACTCGGTCCCAGTCTATCAAGAACGGCCGCTGCCCGCAGCTGCAGCCACCGCCCAGACGGATACGGAAGTTCTTGGGATCTTCCTCGATGGCTTTGAGAATGGCGCCGATCGGCATATCGTCGTCTCCATATCCGCTACAATACTTGCCGCTGCTGGCGAAAAAATACTTGGGATTGGCGTATATCATCTCGCGCTTGCTCCAGAGAATAGGGAAAGCGTGCCGATAGACTTCCAACAGATTCTGGGGCATCATCAGCATATTCATTACGGCCTCCTGGATAGTTTCGCGAACAATCTCCGCGTGAGCCGCATTCACGCTACCGTCTTCGTCCAGATAGAAACGTGACCGTACGCGTACAGAACCAGCGATAGCGTCAACGGATACCGGGGTTTCCCCGGGGCCGATTTCGCTGCGGGAACTGTAGCAGCGGAATACCCGCGTATGGATATCGGACTGTGCCTTGATCTGAGACGGGCTCGGTCCCACCATCGGAATAATCCGCTTGTTGGTGAGTCCCGTAGTCATAAAGAGGTAGTCGGTGTAATCGTCGCTGTGATGGATGTCAAGAATAATTTTATCTACCATAGGGAATTTGCTTGCTCAGATATAGACGTCGCTATGATAGAAATCTATCACAACGACGTCTTTATTCACAGAAGAAAAGGACAGCCCATGATGAAAATAGATCCCACCTTAAGCCTCTTTGTACAGGAAGCGTTGATGCAGCAACTGGACGATGCCGAATTGGAGCGCATCGCCGAGGACGTCAACTTGGATTCCGGATATCTTGCAGGCAGGATTCTCAAGTATCGTAAAAAACGGGCAAGGCCGAAGAACGTTTCCCATCGGCTTAACTACCCTATTGAAGAGGTGCTGGATGACTACGTGAACCACCGGACCGGGAAAGTGGTCGAAGCCAGGCGTCAGCTCAAAAAACGCTTCGACGGCCTGGACCACGATTGGCAGGAGAAGGTGATGATGGCCCTGATGGAACACGGGAGCCTGACGGAGCGGAACTTCGTCTACGACAAACTCTACGGAGAAGATTTCTGGACAGACGCCTATATCCCTCTCATCCAGCAGTGGTGGGAAGAGTTTTACGATAACAGGCTGGCCAAGGTCATTGTCAAATATTGCTCTCGTGAGTATATCCTGGACCATTTGGAAGAATTGGAAGGTTTATGCAATTACGCTACCCTTTGCCTACGCACAGGCCTTCCGCCCAAAGAAGACAAACTCAACCCCAGAACTTATCTGTATGTCCTCAAAACCATCGGCGGCCAGATGGCTTTCCACGAAGGCCGGAGAATGGTCCTGAAACACATCCGTGATTACCTCTACGAAGAAGGCGAAGGCAATCCGGTTTGCAGCATTTACGAGATCCCCTATGTGCGCCGTATGTTGGCTTATCTGGGCGAAATGGGCTTTGAGGAAGACATCATTGCCCTGGATGACTTTGACAAAAAATTGCGCCCCGTCCCGCGAAAGGACTGGGGCACAACCGTCATCAAGGCCATCGAGGAAGAATTCCCGATGCCGGAATATGTCTTTAAAAAAGTGAAATAAGGATCCTACTTCTTTTTGATGTAGGCGAAGGCCGGATAGTCCTTGAAGATTTGCTTGCAGGCAGAGCTGATCCAGGCCTCCAGCTGGGGCTTTCCCGGGCAGCCATTCACATGATACTTGGCCGATAGGCTTCCGGTATCCGCCAGGGCAAATTCTACGCAACCGGGAAGGTCCATTTTCTCCGTTGACAGGCAGAGCTCGATATCCATCCGCTTGGCATCATCGGCCAGGATATCCAGGACAGAATTGGCGGCGCCGATGAAGGTCAGTTTGAGGAAATCGTGCCCCAGGTTCTCATCAAAGAAGCGGTCGAACTTTTTCCCGAACGGGTTAATGTCCTCGATCATCCAGAGTTTTCCGACTTCCTTGGTCAGGGTGAGAGTGTGGTTTTTTTGCATCGTGTTTTTCGTTTTGGTACGCACTAAAGACGCTGGCGAGAGGACAATCTATCACCGTGACTAAAAAAAATTCTGGATTGTTACTATTTCCCAATCAGAACGCAGTGGTAGTTGGAATCCTCCCATGCATCCAGGAAGTGGGCGACGGAGACCGAGAGCGGAATAGGGCCGAAAGCAGGGTCGTAGAGTGCGACATCGTCCATGTCCACGTCAATACCCAGTACAACAACGCAGTGGTCCACGATACCGCCCACGAATACATCTTCCAAGCGCTCTTCCACGGGGTCGCCGATGAGTTCTCCGCCGTCAACGGCCGCAATTACCTGCTTACCTTCCTCCAGAGCCTTCATAATGTCCTGAAGGACTGCATCGTTGCGCTTTTCGACATTGAGGCCGAACTCCATGGCTGTATTGCCCAAATCCTGAACTCGGGCACCGTCATCCGAGAGCCATCCTTTAGCCATCGCGAGATCGCGCAGTTCATTCAGAGTTTTGTGGATACGGAAACAATGCAAGATATACTGTTCACAACGGACGGCACAGAGAGAATCACTCTTGGAGCGGGCAATCTTCATGATTTGCTCCAGCTTGTTAAGTGCGCGTTTCTTGATATTGTAAAGATTGGCTTTGCTGATGCCGGTCAGTTTCTCAAGTTCATCGAAGCTCATCCCTTCGAGAACGTGCTTTTCTATTACGAGACGGTACCTCTCGTTCTCGATCTGGTCCAATATGGCGGCGACCCGCATGTCTTCTTCTTCCTGTTTCTTGTCTGGCTGGTCGGGATTATCATCAATTATTATTCCGGCCTCTTTTAATAGACTGTCATCATGGCCATTTTCTATCACCCTATCGTGATTTTTTTTGTCGAGGAAGAAATTTCTTGCCACAGATTTGAGCCAGGAATAGATGTTGGAACGGCCTTCGAACATACGGAGCCTCCGGGCATCGTTCGCCATGAGATGAGCGTATAGCTCGTTTACCAGCTCATCATAATCGGCCTTGTGGTCGAAAACGTCGCTGATAATGCCGTAAAACAACGGCTGACACCGAGTAAAGAAAAAGTACGAGGTGATCTTGTCGTCACGGGCAATCAGGCCCTGGATGATTTCCTGGTCGGTCATAGCTATAATACAGTCTGGTTATTAGGTGGTTAAATTGGCACCTAATCTATGCAAAGTTAAGCTTTTCGAGCAATTCTAACAAGGTGATAGATAAAAATTATCAGATCACCCACTACGGAATCTCAGCCACAATAGATAATCAATAATACTTGCATATCTGCTTTCTAATAATTAATTTTGAGAATCCATATATCATTGTAATTATGAGTTTATTAAGTATTTTTTCTACTTTAAGCGGTATCCCTGGTGCTGTAAAAGCTTGTTCCGAGATAGTTTCTCTTTTTCAGTCTCAGTCGGTAATTAATAAACTTCACTACAAGATAGATGAGATAAAACCGGAGAATATCATGGGGGATCGTGGATTAACGGCTTCGGGATTTCGAAAAGACGTATACCTGCGACGTGAAGAAGACGACGAATTATCAAGATGGCTCCTCGACCAAGGGGGTAATGCGCCTTGTGTCATTGTTGTTACTGGTCGTTATGCATGCGGTAAATCAAGAATGGTCTATGAATTCCTCTGTTCCAATGACGCTAGCAGTCATTTCTCCAAGGTTTTCAGTCCACTTTCTTTCGACTCACAAAGTTTACCGAAAGAGGAATTATATGGAGTTATCTCTAAGCTGGACAAAAACACGCTGATCTACTTTAATGATATCGAAAGCTACCTTGGGATTGTACCTGACGATAAGACGAAGAATCTTTTCGCCGATCTATTCGCTTTAATCCATAATCGGCGTTTAAAATGCGTCATTACTATTTCCAACGTATCCACCTCATACGAGATTCTAAAAAAAATACTTGCCTCTGATACGGCAAAAGGACAAGCCAAGAGCCGCCAGATTCGAACTATTACCATCTCGGATATCGTTCGCAACGATGAAGTTCACAAGTGGTGTAAGGCGAACCTTAAAGAGGAAGGCTTCTCTAAAGTGATTGGCGGATACGTCCAAGAATTACAGCGGCATTTCGAAACCAATATTAATGCAGTCTTGGAAAATCAAGCAGCAGTTATTTATCTGGTTTCTCATATAATTTTAAAAAAATACAGAAGAAAGGCATACAAAGATCTAGAGATACTGGAGAAGGTCATTGACGGCATTGCCAAAGAAGAAAGAACGCCTGTCGCAGAAACTGAACTGACGAATGCGCTAAAACTATTATATACACATGGTTTCATCAGCCCAGATTGGGTTATCGTAGATGACTCAAGTTTATATGAGAGTTTCTACAATCGCTGTTGTAAGTCTTCACAGCCTTCCAGCCTTGCTTGGAAATATCTCGCAGATACAGTAGAAGCAGAACGCCGGCAAATCCGGTTGATGATAGGAATTGATCCCGATGATCCTGTCTACTATGAGAGGTGCCTGACCAAATCGGTTTTTAAAGAGAACGAATCTTTTGTAACCAACCTATTACTGAAACATTTCTTTCATCAGGATGCCGACGGAATGCCTGTCAGCATTAGACGTGAGGTCTGTCCCGCGAATGATGCCCGGGAGGAAGAACTGTTTTTTGCGGTCCCTCTTATAGTGGGACGTCTGTCGGAAAATACCATCCCTTTCACTGACTCCTTCATAAATGCCGGAGTTCCCGTAAACATACATTTAATTGGTGAACTGCTGAGGGCAGCACAGCACCAACTTCATTTTTGGGATAAAAAGGATGTCTGGAGATATGCCACGACACTCCGGAAAGAGTATAACGTACCACGTGATATTTACTATTGTATTGGTCTTGAGCAGTTGGATGAACAGTACAATGATCAACGCGTAAGTGAAGTTGTTCGCCTTTATAAAGAGAATAAAACAAGAGTCACATCAGAGGAAGAACTTGATTTTCTTCAGATTAACTTTGAAAGGTATTGCACCAGCTTACTATTCAAGGCTTACACCGATGAGAATGTTGCGGCTCTGTTCAATTATTTAAAAGTCTACCCTGAACTATATCTACCATCTAAGAATATGGTTAGTTACGTGGATTTGTTAAACAAGAGGGTAACAAGGACATCTCTACCCATCCTGCTGGATAATATTGCACAAAGGATTCAGTCGGCCCCCCTAGACCAGGTTGAAGATAAAGCGAAGAAGTATTTCTATGGTTCTGCTATCAGGATATGTCCCGATCTGGAAACCGGGTACCGCATTTACTGTCGCATTACGAAAAATGAGGATAAAGATACAGATACAACTTTAATTCTGGCATATTCTCTACTTGAAATTATGCCCAAAGACAAGAGGGCGACACTATCTTATCGGATTGTACAACAAATCATATCAATGATCAATCTCTACCTCATCTCTGAAAATGAAGCTGAGAGATACGGGGCGGGGACCAAGTTATTTAATAGTCTTATCTTCAACTTCCCTCATTATCCCTATCATGAGTCTTTTAATGCTGCATGTGAATATTTTAAACCCGAGTCGGGATACGAAGTATTAATTACGGCTGACGGACTGGTATCACTCCTTTCCCTGGGGAACCGAATTCTTCGTAATATCCAACACACTGTTGACAACGCAGATGAGTCAGAGAAGGGTCTGGCAAAAATGGCGAAGGATATATTCGATAAAGTCGAAGCCATTCGTGAGCGTTTACAAATCAGCATGAACAGTAGATATGTCTTGCAAGTGTATACTTTAGCAAGAACAATCCGCCATCATTATCCACATGCGGATATCAACTATTTTCTGGCAAAAATAGACCCGGCTGTCAGTAATGATAATAACATTCTCCTATGCCAACAGATACTATTAGAACAAGACGCCGAAGAGCTGTATACAATTGCACGACAGGTTTCAAAGCGCATGAAAAATGGCGAAGATTGTGGCGATTGCCTGTCTCATTTAATTATTGCACGCAAACAATATGCTCCAAGTCACGAAGAATTAAAGGAAGAAATAGATAAAATGATTGCAAGTTCGCTACAGGGACACCGGCATAAAGTAGAGGACTATTATCAAATTCTTGATTTTTTCATTGACACCGGTCAGCTGTATTCGGATGTGCCTTCTGAGTCTCTGAACAAAACCAAAGAATATCTGAAGAGCAGCTGGAACTCACTAGTCCATTGCTGGGAGCCATTGCGTAAGGAAAATGCCGATCTCCTTTGTGCTGTGGTGAAGTCACGGTTTTTCTCAATGAAAGAATCCTTAGTGATTGTCAACTGGGCAGGAGATCTTTACCGAGAAAGCCCGCAAAAGTATCAAGGCCTTTTGCATCCGGAGCTAATTGGCATGCTGGCAAAAAAACTCAAGCATATGGAAGAGCGTCGTTGTCAAGACGCGGATTTGAAATTATACCTTAAGGAAATACAAGCTTTCATTGATAAGTATCAAGACGTCATTGACTACACGCTTTTAAAGTCTGTTGATCAGATGATATATAAAAACATAAGGGGTATTCAAGAGGCCAGAGGGTTCGAAAACTTCTTCCTGACACTCCCCATTTCTTCTTTAGATTATACTATCCGGCACAATGCCTGGGATCGGATGGAGGCAAATAATAGTCTACAGATAAGCGGGATACAAGTTGTGGATAAGATTATTACTTCATTCCTCAAAAGTGAGCTTAGAAATGGAATGAAGCGAATCACAGACTGCTATCCCGGAATAAAAGAGAGTGACAGAACGGTGGATGTGAATGTGGTACGTAATGTCGCCAAAGATCATGCTGACTATCTCATCAAGGGGCTTTCTGCATATTATCTCCGTCATAGCCAAACGGAAGAGAATCATAGGGCATTACAAAAACTGACAAACACACTTGCGCCCATTTTCCGACAATATGCAGGCGAGAAAAAAGCCTGGGCCGGGTATGACAACTTTTTCCAGGCTTTTTTGGATAAAGGACTGGTTACCGGAAATCAAAAAACAAAGTGGGAAGCCCTCGCAAGAGACTATGGGGTTATTTGATTATCTCGCAAAATGCGCAATCAAAAACCTATTTTCCCCTTTTTCCCATCCCACTTTATCATTTCTACGTCAGGAAGTTCGACAAGATGTTTTTCGGGAGCCTTACTCATCGAACTTTCCCGTAGAATCACCTGTTGATAGATAGCTCTGGACAAAAGCTTCATTGTCCGGGCATTTACCGCAAAGGAACCACTCATTTCATTCAAATAACCCTGAATATGTTTTTGGGCTTCATCGCTAAATGAAACGCCAAATTTACCCAGGCAGTGACAGAGAATCTGGTAAAGCTCTTCCGGAGTAAAGTTCTTGAACACGATGGTGTGGTCAAATTCATATACGCCAGCCTCATAAAGCTGCTCGGAAACAGATGCATTCGGAGATTCAAGCTCGGCAACAATCAGGGCGCACTCCCCTCCCGCTTCTACGGTAAGCTCTTTCACTTTGAGCCGGATCTGCTCAATACTCCGCCCATAGGACGAACGAGAATTACTGAACTTAGGATCGTCCACATCGATGAATATGAGTCCGTTGCAGGCTTTCTTCACTGCCTCGGCCAACACGATATCGCAATTATGCTCCGACACATCCAAGATGCGGTCACCCTTGATTTCGGTAATATGACTGCTGGCGATAAGGCGCATACCCCTTAGAATTTGGGCCATAATCTCCGCGACTGAACTTTTCCCCGTACCACTGTTACCGATGAATCGCCAACTCAATAGGCCTTTTCCCACATACGGTTCACCAATGGAGTGCAGATAGCGGGCGCTCTTTACGAAGTTGTGGATTGCCTTCTTCACACCGTCCAACCCAGCCAAAGCATCCAGCCTCTCAAGTGCAGCATCAATGGCAACGTCATCAAATACCACATCCTTCTGGGCCTTACCGATGACTACATCCTCCGGAAGAATCGTACTCAGGTCTTCCTTGGTAGGATTCTTGATTCTTGCCGTTCTTGCGCCCAAAGTGGCCAATATCTCGTTCTGCAGGAGGTTGGACACAAATCGGCCATTACCGAAACGCGGCGAGGGACTATCCGATTCCTCCTGGATAATCTGACGCATATTCTCAGCAGCACCGTCTGTAAGGATAAAGCCTTGCTTCCTGATCATCAGCTTGCCGATTTCCATCAGCTCGTCCGTAGTGTAATCCTCAAAGTTGAATACGTTCGGGAACCGACTTTCAATACCTTCGTTACTTTCCAGCAGTTTCTTCATTGGGGCCGTATAACCGGCAAGAATCACTACCATATCCAGGTTGTCCTTGCCCAGCTCCGTGAGAAGAGAGTTCATTACAATGCGCCCGTGGTCTTTCTCGCCGCCTTCCACCAGCTGGTAGGCCTCATCAATAAACAGGATATTGCCACGAGCCCGGGCCAGGAGGTTCGTCATCTTAAACTCAGTCTCACCGATGTATTGCCCCACCATCTGGCTCTTTTCCGTGCGGATTACGCGCCCCCCTGAAAGGATACCCCAGGAGGCAAAAACGCGGCCAATAATCTCTGCCACGGTAGTCTTACCTGTACCCGGATTGCCAAGGAAAGCCATATGCAAGCGCGGCATATTGGTGGGAAGTCCCAGTTCCATTCGCCTCTGTGCCAATTTGATGGCATTGAGATAGTCTTTGGTCTTGGTTTTAATCTTAGCAAGGCCGATGAGTTCATCAAGCTCGGCCATAGCATTGTCTTTTTGCTCACCCACAGAGGGGATATCTTCGGGCAGAACCAGTTCCAACTGCTTCTTTTTAGGCTTCTTGATATCCCGCAAGCGATTGTACATCGCTGGGATTATCTCGTCGTCGAACAATGTCTGAATCAGCCAGGCATTGGTAAAACCAGGGCCGCGGCGATTGTACTTGTGAAGAACAAACATTTCCAGCTTTTTGCGGGCATCATCGGAAAGCTTGATTTTACGTTCGTTGCAACAGAGGTCAAACATTCCGAAGAGTTCGGCCGGTTTGAAGTCCTCCATATAGATAGGAGCCGAAAGGCTTTTCCGAAGATCCGGATAGCAAGAAAGCAGGGATTCCATCCCTTCCGGTTCTCCTACCAGCACCAGCATCCAACGCTTGTATTTGATTGTATCGTTCAGGCAGTCTACCAATGCGCGGACTATTCGGCTCTCTGTATCGTAGTTGCCTTTATTGTCCGTCTTATACAGTTCATGTGCGCCATCAATTACTAATGTGCCGCCCTGAGCGTCATTCACAGCATTGGCAACTGCTTCATTTTCGGAGTTAATGCCGGAAGTTGCCAGTGTTGAAACGCGAGTCGTACAGATTCTATCCGAATCCAACAGGCCCAGGTCCTTGTATAGGCTAACCATTAACTCCACGGCCTTGGTCTTTCCGGTGCCCGGGTTACCGATAATGGCAGTATGCAGGCGTGGCGGGTTCTTGGAGAAACCGGCTTCTTCGCGCACCTGTCCCACCTGGCAACGGGTGAGCATCTCCTCCATCCTGGCCTTAAAATTGTCCCAACCCTTCTGGAGGTCGATGAGTGCCATATCTTCTGCTATACTATGATGTTCCATCATTGATTCTTTTTCTTCTGGCCAGGGACCTAGAATATCTATCAGAACAGTTCCAAGTTCAAAGTCATTTCTGTAGAGGGAAACCTTGATGTAGTCCTCATCCAAGCTGGATAACTGATACCCTTTCTCAAAAAGACGTATTACCTCAATTGGCTTAACGTGAAGTCGGTTTCCATCGCGAAAGAGTTCGATATTATTCTTGTCAAACCAAGCGTCGAAGCACACATCACTTTTGAAGGTTGTTACGGCCACGTGAAGCTCACTTTCTTCGTTGACGTCCGGAAACTCTATGTCAATATGTAGATAATGTCCTTCTGCTGGCTTGATGTGGCGGATGACGCCTTCTACAGGAAACTCAGCCTGACTATCATTCTCATCGCAATAGAGTTTATATCCGCCGGGCCACTCAACGCCTTGAGTCCGTTCTTCCTCATCGCCGTCGTCCAGGTCGCCGAATTCCAGTTTCTCTTCGGAGATAATCTGTCCGTCGATATCCTTCATAAAATCATCCAGCAGACGCTTGAAATCCTCATCTGCTACGTTTTCCTGCGGGTTAGATTTTTTGAATAGTGCCATAAATGTGGTTTTACGCAGTTAATTACAAAAAAAAGAATATATACGGAAGAAAGACATTTTTTTCGAAAAAATCTATCACTGTAATAGAAATTAAAATTTCGTGATAGATTTGGCTTGTTATTCCGTCTTTAAGGTGTAACTTTGCAACCCGAAGCATTTCTTATGCACACTTGATCATACTTTAAGCCATAGCATGTATTTCTAAAACCCGGACGAAGGTCCACCCTGACAGGGCGTATTGTACCCTTACGGGAGACTGGGTGGCCGGATTTGTAGTTCTTTGAAATACATGCGAGTATGTACAGTATCTTACAAAACAAAGAGGGCGAACTCATGCTCCTCATCGGCCCTTGTTCCCGCAAGCCCGACTGTGCTTTTTTCTGTTTCGACGGCTCCCCTACCGCGCTTCTGATGCTCAGCCTTTTCACAGGCATCGCCATCAGGAACATGTCACAGGAGACCATCGAGGCACTGAATAAAGCCTCGGAAATCCACATTGTGGAAAAAGACGGGGACCAGGTGGTGAGGGACTATATCGCTACTATCGAGAGAGTATCGGACGTGAAAGCGCTGATGCTCTAAATGTTGAACTTAATCACTGTATTATTATGGCTAAAACTTATCAACTTATGGCCTGGACTGACAAGGGACAGGTCAAAATGGTCCCCTCGCTCGTTGCCGAACTGGCCGAGCCCTATGTGCAGAGAATCCAAGACTTGGAGGATGAGCCTCGGGCACACGGCGAAGACGCAGAGACGGAACAACTGATTCGGCGCAGCAGGGCACACGAAGCACTCGCCCGCTTCTTTATGCGGGTCGGCTATTGGGAGGACGCTTTCCTCCAATTCGCAGATGCGGCCTTGCTGATTACCAACTGCTCCGACGACCGCTGGAATGATGCCGAAGTCGGCTTCCTCCTGCACACTCCCCTGGAACATCGTTTCCTTGCCATGTACAACCGATGCCGCGACTTGGCCGAAGAGCACCCCGCCATCAAAGGCAGTGTCCAGTGGCACAAACTACGCCACGAGTGGGATGTCGTAACCGATGTCCACCGGATCTGGAACGCCGAGTTCCGGGAGGTCACCCAAACTGCAAGGGCGTGGCGCTTTGGAAGGCGCTAATACATTCTATCGGTGTGATAGAATTCTATTCTTTATCCGTCTATATACACGGTAAGCGTGAAAGTATGGGGCGGCAGACCGGGCTCCGATACCATCGTCCCGGTCTTTTTTACTAAATTTGCAGCAATGAAGGTCGATTGTCATTGTCATATTCTCCCCGGGCTGGATGACGGGGCGCAGACGCTGGAGGATTCCGTATTCCTGGCTGGAAAACTGGTGGAATGGGGATACCGGCGGGCCGTGTGCACTTCGCACAGTTCCTACCTTTATCGGAACACTCCTTCAAGCGTGAAGGCTGCCTGCGAGTTGCTTCAGGCGGAACTGAACAGGTGCGGGATTCCGTTGGAACTCGTGCCCTCGATGGAGTACCGTTTCATCCCGGAGACCTGGCCGGATGTCAAAGCCGGGAACTGGCTTCTGCCCTGGGAGGGCAATCACATCTTGATTGAACTTCCTATCCATGACCCCACCAAAATCGGGAACCTGATTCCTCTTGCAGAGGCCAAATGGCTCATCGGAGAAGGTCTCCAGCCTGTGCTGGCTCACCCGGAGCGTTATCTTTTCCTGCAAATGGATGATTACAAGGCTTTCAAGGATGCCGGTGTCCAATTCCAGCGGAATATGGGTACGCTCGAAGGAATGTACGGAGATGAAGTAAAAGTCAGGGCTGAGGCCTTGCAGGCCGAAGGAATGTATGATTGGCTGGGCACCGACCTTCACAAGAAAAAGTACGCCGATTTCTTTGACCAATATGTGTTTGGAAAACAATGAAGAAAGGACTTATCATATTTACGGCCGCTTTGCTGGCCATTATGGGCTGTTCAAATGCCGGGAACGGTAATAACACTCTGACGAAAACCGGTTTTAACGTCGTTCAACTCGGAGCCCAGATCAGTGCCCTGCCCAAATCTATTGATGGCCTGTACGACGAAATCGAGGAAGAAGAGATTGAGGATTTCGACTACGAAGGGGTGGTGTATCATCTCCGCTTGAACGGGAAAAGGATCGTCGCTCTTTCAGAGAATGAAGGGAAGATTAACTCAATCGAAATCTACACCGACCTCTTGAAGACAGAAGAAGGATTCAGTATTCTGACCACTCCGGCGGAGCTGCTATTAGCCGGAGCAAAAGCCCTCTGCGATAATTACGGGTACGAAGGTTTGCTCTACAAAGGCATGCTGTTCTCCGGGACAGAGTTAACAGCTTCGGGACTCCAGAAGGAGGAAACGGCTTATCTTGAGGGAACAGATCAGGTCTTTACGGCCGAAGACTACGTTTTTAACGCGCATCCTGTCAAAATTACACTGACACAGTGGTATTCTGAGGGCGCTACTGATTAAATCTGCAGCCATTTCGCCATCAAACACACCGCCTTCTTCAGGTCCTCCTGGAAGGTGGTGTGTTCGTGTAGGAAGGCTTCGTTGCCATTTGAGAGCTCTGCGAAGAGTTCCTTGGACATGGAGTTTGAATAGTTCGCGATGCAGTCCTCGATATGGTCCATCTCCTTCTCGGAAGTGGAATGCTCGTAGACCTTCAGCTTCTGGTAGAAGAAGGCGTAAGCCTGCTCGATGGCGTTTCTGTCGGCCTTCATTTCACGCAGTTGTATTGTTCCTGATAAGCATAACCCTGGCTGGCCAACAGCCGGTCCATTTCCTCCCGCTCCACGTTAAAGCAGTAGCATATCTGGTCCAGGTTGTCGAAGATCTCGTCCCTCAGGAGGAAGTTGATGGTCGAGACCAGCATGGGAATGTCGCTGAGAGGAAGGTGGTCCATTAAAACTCCATTTTGTTTCCTTCGTCCTTCAGCTCCATGTACTTCACCTTGTTCAAGCGGAAGAGTGAGGCGATGCGGCCGGGACGGCGCTTAGGCTTGGCTGAGGCTTCTGCCATCGGCTCGGGCATGCCGCAGAACTCCATATCTATATCGGCCATGACGGGCAGTGGCTCCGCGGAGCATTTTTTCATCATGGGGGCTTCAGGCTCTCTCAATTCTTCTTCGGCATCGGCCTCTTCCAGGATGCCGGAAGCCATGATTTTGCGCTGGAAGTTGCGGCGGTCGAACTTGACGCCCAGGATAATCTCGTAGAGACGCTGGAGGTCCGGGATGGTGAATTCGTCATCCAGGAGGTCGAAGCCGATGGGCTCGAAGTGTATGTCGCGGCGAAGGCGCTCCAGGGCGGCGTTGATGATATCGGCATGATCGAAGGCAAGGGCAGGAAGCGCGTCGATGGAATACCAGGCGGCTTCATCGGCATCATCGCCACCTACTACTTCCGAGGGCTTCACAAGCGCATAGAAGGCTATGGTAATTACGCGCTCGCGCGGGTCGCGCTTGGGGTCGGAGAATACACCCAACTCCCCTATCGCCGAAGCTACAAGGCCAGTTTCTTCCTGCAATTCACGCATGGCGCCTTCTTTGGCAGTTTCGTCGCTGCGCAGGAAACCGCCGGGCAGGGCCCATTCTCCTTTATAGGGTTCGCCGCCTCTGCGTACCAGAAGGACTTTAAGCTTCCAGTCTTCGTAAGTGAAAATCACGCAGTCCGTGGTGACGGCAGGATGCTCGTACTTGTACTGATAAGGGAACGCAGCGCCCCTGACAAAAGTGTAATCTTTACCCATAGCGATAGCAAAGGTAGACTATTTTTATGGGTTTGCCAAATTTTATGTCATTTTTACGCGAAATATTTGTTTGGTTCGATTATTATTTTTACCTTTGTGTCGAAATGACGCAATTAACAATTAAAACCCACAACATCATGGAAAACACAAGCAGCAAAACCAAAGTTTACAACGTAATTATCATGGACCGCAGCGGTTCAATGTGGGATATCCAGAAATCGGCCATCCAGGGCTATAACGAGGTGCTGGGCGGCATCAAGGCCGACGCCAAAACCTATGCCGAGACGCAGGAACACTTAATGACGCTGGTGCTCTTTGACAGCACAGCAATTGAGAATGTAAATTGGAATGAGGATCCGGCCAAGGCGGCCATCCTTACAACGGAGACCTATGTGCCCGGGGCTAGCACTCCCCTGTACGATGCCATCGGCCAGACGTTGACCCGGCTTCAGAAAGAGCTCAACGGGGATCCTAATGTGTCCGTAATCGTGACCATCATCACTGACGGCCTGGAGAACAGCTCCAGCGAGTATTCCCTGAAGGCCGTGCAGGCGCTGATTAAGCACCTGAAGGCCGAAGGATGGAGTTTTGCCTATATGGGAACAGACCACGATGTGGACGGCGTTACTGTCAGCCTCTCTATCACGAATGTGGTGAAGTTCGAGAAAACCGAGGCCGAAACGCAGGCTGTGTTTGAGAAGGAGCGCCGCGCCCGGAAGCGCTACAACAAGAAGATGGCCCTATTCGATATGGCTGCGCCCTGTGCATCGGCCGAAGAGCGGAGAAGCTTCAGGGAGAAGATTTCGGCGGAATATTATGATGAGTCTGGCGAATAATCTGGAATCGTTATGAATAAAGAGAAACAACTGCTGGCTGCCATCGGCGAAAATATGGTTGTTGTCCGTCTTCTGCAGATGGGCATAGATGCTATTAACGCGAATAATATCCACACGAATTACGCCCGTGTGGATGTTATTTGCCCTACGGACACTGGTTTTACGCAAGTGCAGGTAAAGACCAGCGACGTAAAGAGCCCGAACTTCCCTACCGGTTTAAGCATCGAGCAGGCGCTGGACAGGGCAAACATCGAGAAGGCGGTTATCGGCCCATGGGTGTTTGTCCACACGGAAGGCAGCGGACATCAGATGAAGTTTGATTTCTACGTGTTGACCCGCGAGGAAACCATTGAGCTGATTTATCAGAGCAACCGGTGGTATGTCGAGGATTATCATCGTAACAATGCGATTAAGATGACCAGTTTGGTTGGCGTAAAACTGTCCTGGATCAAGGGAATCGGAGAAGATAAGACGTCCCGCCGCGAGGCCTTTGTGTCCCCTATCCCGCCTTCGACGGCAAAGGACGCCTGGCATAAGATTGCGGAGCAATGAGCAAGCTGAAACACTTTGAGGAAGCCCAGGAAGGCCCTTTAGGGTATGAAACCGCCCTCGAAGAAATCCGGTTTGGGCGCAAACAGTCAGACTGGATGCTGTATATCTTTCCTCGGCTTAAGGGGCTGGAAAGGGGCTACGATGCTGAGTATTACGGCATTGAGCCCCTTTATGAGGCGCGCCAATACATGGAACATGGAGATCTTGGGCGCAGGCTGAGAGATATCACATACGCCGTTCTGATGCACGATACAATGTGCATTGAGGATATTATGGATGGGTGGGAAGATGCGGAGAGATTCCGAGCCTCGATGACGCTGTACAATATGATCTGCCCAAGTGAATACTTTGGCCGTTGTCTGGATGTTTTCTTTGATAATAAAAGGGATGAGAGAACCTTGGCTATGGTTGAGAAAGAACGGTCATTCTAAGGTCATCACCGGATACATCAGCCCTTTCGTGATTTTTCTTATCCAGGAAGAAGTTTCTTGCCACAGATTTGAGCCAGGAATAGATGTTGGAACGGCCTTCGAACATACGGAGCCTCCGGGCATCATCGGCCATCAGATGGGTATACAGTTCGTTCACCAGCTCGTCATAATCGGCCTTGTGGTCAAAGATGTCGCTGATAATGCCGTAAAACAGCGGCTGACACCGCGTAAAGAAAAAGTACGGTGTGATCTTGTCGTCGCGGGCAATCAGGCCCTGGATGATTTCCTGGTCGGTCATGGGTTAATCTCAAATAACCAATCCAAGGCATCGAACTGGATGTCGGAGCAATCTACGGAAGAAGGAGCGACCTTATCCCCGAAACAGCGCAGGACCATGTCCAGCTGGACCGTGTACTCGGACTTATATATTTCACCAAATAGATTTTGATTCGTGTATTCCGTCCCAAAGGGCTCCTTGATGGAAATCAGGGCAATCGTTACTCCGTTTTGCGTCATGGTAAGACTTCTGGTGTCCATATCCATGATAATCTCACCATTCTCATATTGAAGGGTAGCCGACCTTTTTTTCACGTTAGCCTGCTTCTGCATGTGAAGATGGATGTCGCAGTCGGCAAAACGGGAATGCAGGGATATGTCTACGATGCGGCCCTCTGGATCTTGGATGCACTGAATCCCGGGCCGCCGGCCTGCCGGAGGCAATATGCCCAAGACGAGTCGGGTAATACATAAAGGATGAATGAAGGTCTCGAAGAGCTGCCCTCCCTCTTCCTGCCGAAAAGCCCAATCCCGAGAATCATTGCCTTCAATCATTTCAACCGTGATATTTTTTACTTTTCCCAGCGAAGATAAAGCGGCCAGCAGTTGCTCGCGCTTGGAGCCATGGAAATCCAGATACTTCTCGTAAAAATCCAGGGGCCTGTAAAGAAAAGTCAAGGGCAAGGCCTTCTCCAAGGTGTAATAACTCAGATAGAACACATTGTCCTGGCCAACCTGGCGAATCGTCCGAATGGCCTCAAACTCCCTGCGATAAATCGTCGCGGGTTTTTCGACTACCACGAGCGGATTGGTCCGGCAATAACGTTCAAGATACTTGAAATGATGGGAAGGAGGTGTGGCAATCCAAACTATATTGGAGCGAAGGATATCCTTCTTGAAATCTTCTCTCGTCCGCTCTGTCGAATCATCCAGACGGAAGAAATTCTCATGAAACCTGCGGAATGGTTTCTGCTCGGAATGCGATGTGATCGTTTGGGGGTCGTAATAGGCCACGTTGAAATAGAGCTTGCTCTTTAGATGGAAGAAATGGGCCCTTAATGCTTTTTGAAGCCTGTTCTTAACGACATCTCCGTAGCCGACAACCAACATATGGTAATGATAGTCCCCTTTTTCCTTGATGTTCTCCAACGGGAGGTTGGAGATGATAAGACCAAAGATGACGGCAACGTATAGTACGCTCACCAGCAGGATGGGCACCGGGGTCCCCACATTGGGATTGATGAGCATCGAAATGCTCTCCCCAATGGAATACTTCCAGTCTGTAATAATGTGGATCTCCATGGCCTGGGACAGGATGACGAGCGGAAGGACCACGATGTATTCCAGAGAGTGCATAATGGCATATTTTTCCTCGTAGAACCTCCGGAAGAAAAAGTAGTACAGGACCCAGACCGTAGAATCAATGAACAAATAATAGGCAAAGCCCTTAAGCAGGCAGGGGAACCCATTTAAGCGTAGCACCACGATCGTTAAGAATACTACGACCACGAAATAATATAGTTCCACCACCCAGGAAGGGACATTCGGTCGTTTGCTTGCCGGGTCTTTCGAAGATGGGTGAAATCGCCTGTAGAAATACTTCCCTATCTGAAGCAGGGAGATCAATCGCTCCAGATAGATTGCATAGAGCACGACAAAAGACAGAAGGGAAAAAGATTCTCTCCAATAATAAGAGGACCTGTTGGGCGGTGTACTGATCTTATTCGCCCCCTTGCAAAATCTTTCCAAAAGAGTCATATGCCTCGTATCTTAAATTGTAACCCCGGCGGTCATTTACAAAAATAGGAATTATTCTGGAAGAAAGACAATTTTCCCGGAAATATGATAGATTTGGCTTGCCATTCCGTCTTTAAGGTGTAACTTTGCAAACGAAAGCGATTCTTATGCGCACTTAAACATCTTTTAGCCATAACATGTATTTCAGAAAATCCGGACGAAGGTCCACCCTGACAGGGCGTATTGTGCCCTGACAGGAGGCCGGGTGGCCGGTGAAGTTCCTTGAAATACAAGCAATGTTTATGGCTAAAACTTATCAACTGATGGCCTGGACCGACAAAGGACAGGTCAAAATGGTCCCATCGCTCGTTGCCGAAATGGCCGACCCTATGTGCAGAGAATCCAGGCTCTTGAGAAGGAACCCCGGGCCCGCGGCGAAGGCGCTGAGACGGGACAACTGATTCGGCGCAGCAGGGCACACGAAGCACTCGCCCGCTTCTTTATGCGGGTCGGCTATTGGGAGGACGCTTTCCTCCAATTCGCAGATGCGGCCTTGCTGATTACCAATTGCTCCGACGACCGCTGGAATGATGCCGAAGTCGGCTTTCTCCTGCACACTCCCCTGGAACATCGTTTCCTGGCGATGTACAATCGCTGCCGGGAGCTTGCCGAAGAACATCCCGCCATCCAGGGCAGTAGCCAGTGGCACAAACTGCGTCACGAGTGGACTGTCGTTACCGACGTCCACCGCACTTGGAATGCCGAATTCCGGGAGGTTGCCCAAACCGCCAGGGCATGGAGATTTGGGAGACGCTAACGGATTCTTATTGGAGCAATTGCTCCATCATACTCACCGCCTTCTTCAGGTCCTCCTGGAAGGCGGTGTGTTCATAGCGGTGCGTTTTATCGAAACAAAGGTACATATTTTCAACGACATGTCCGTCGAAACGGAAATTATTGCTATCTTAGCGGAAATCAATAAGATATGATACTCGAAGAAACTTACACTCTATCCAATGGCGTCCGGATTCCCAAACTGGGACTGGGCACCTGGCTGATTCCAGACAAGGAGGCGGCTGCCGCCGTGAAGGCTGCCATTGACCTGGGTTACAGGCATATTGACTCTGCACAGGCCTACGCCAACGAGCGCGGCGTGGGAGAGGGCGTCCGGGCTGCCGGAATCCCCCGCGAGCAGATTTTCATTACCACCAAGGTTGCGGCCGAGATTAAGACCTACGATTCGGCTGCCGCTTCCATTGACGAATCCCTGCGCAAACTGGGCATGGACTATGCCGACCTTATTATCATCCATTGCCCTCAGCCCTGGGCGGAGTTCCGGGGCGCCAAGCGCTATTTCGAGGAGAACAAACAGGTTTGGAAGGCCCTGGAAGATGCTTATGAGTCCGGGAAGGTCAAGTCCATCGGTGTGTCCAACTTCCTGGTCGACGACCTGAAGAACATCCTGGAAGACTGCCGCATCAAGCCCATGGTCAACCAGATATTGCTGCACATCGGCGAGACTCCTCAGGCCCTGCTGTCCTTCAGCAAGGAACAGGGCATTCTGGTCGAGGCCTACTCCCCCATTGCCCACGGACAGGCCTTGAAAAATGCCGATATTGCGGCTGTAGCCCAGCGCTATGGCGTGACCATTCCCCAGATCTGCATCCAGTACACGTTGCAGTTGGGAACGGTTTCCCTGCCCAAATCCTCCAACCCGGATCATATCAAATCCAATGTCCAGTTAGACTTCACCATCTCCGACCAGGACATGGCCATCCTTGCCGGTATCGGCCAGGATTACGGTGACGACAGCTGGTGGCCCGTATTCAGCAAAAAGTAATTTATCAGAATAGAACGCTATCATGACTATTTTAGAAGCCATTAAGTCCAGACACTCCGTCAGGAAATATGCCGACAAGCCCCTTGAAACGGCGCAGGCCGAAGCGCTGCGAGAAGAGATTGCAAAGGCCAACGCCGAAGGCGGGCTAAATATCCAGCTGGTGCTGGAGGAGCCGAAGTGCTTCTCTTCCGGGATGTGGAAATATGGCCAGTTCTCCGGTGTAAAGAACTATTTCGTGATGGCCGGCCCCAAAGGCAGTGAGGCCGAGGAAAAGATAGGCTACTACGGAGAGAAACTGGTCCTGCTGGCTCAGACGCTGGGCCTGAACACCTGCTGGGTGGGACTTACCTACAAGAAAATTCCCGGAACATTCACGCTCCGGGATGGAGATATCGTTCACTGCGTGATTGCCTTGGGCTACGGAGTAACGCCTGGCGTACAGCATCCCATGAAGCCGATGGAGCAGTTTTATGAGTCGTTAATTGGTCCTCTTCCGGAGTGGTTCAAGGCCGGAATGGAAGCAGTAATCCTGGCTCCTACCGCCGTGAATCAGCAGAAGTTCAAGTTTATCCTGCATCCCGGAAATAAGGTGGAAGCCAAGACTTCCTTCTCCATGACAGGATATACCCATATCGATCTGGGCATCGTTAAATGCCATTTTGAAGTGGGTGCCGGGGTGGATCAATTCGAGTGGGTGTAGTTACAGCGGATTTGTCATAATTTAATTACAACGTGCTTACCGAATCCTCCTTAGCAACTCTGTAAACTGAACGCGGATATCGGCCAGGATACCGCGCCAATCCTTGAGGTTGCCGTCCAGGTTGTCGGAGACGGCCTTTAGGCAGTAGAAAGGGATATCGTACATCTGGCAGAACTGGGCCACGGCGTAGGCCTCCATATCAAAGAGGTCGTACTGCTGCGAAAGCTCCTTCACCTGCTCCGGGCTAAAGGTCTGGGTGCTCATGAAATAGTCTCCAGAAAAGACGCTGGCGCCTTCGCCGGGAAGTTCAATGCAGTCGTGAACCAGTTCACAGCCGCCATTGAAGATGCGGGTACAGTTGACAATGGTGCCGATGGGGAACTTGGCCGACCCGGCGCTGCCGATGTTCAGGACTACGGGATTGCTTCCTTCCGGCAGCGTCTCGTGCCATTTCACCAGGCCGCTGAACATGCGCATCTTCCCCATCCCGGTGAATACCACGGGAAATGGCACATCGGCAGGAGCTATCTCATCCTTATCGGCCACAAACAAAACCACTTCGCGGCCCTTGAGTTCTTCCAAAACTTGATTAACGGCTGTCACCGTATCGTAATTATCGGGTTCTACATGGACTTGAGGGCTTTTGCAGGCAAACAGAAGGAGTCCCCCCAAAAGCATTGCCAGTGTTTTCTTCATATTCCCTGTATTGATTTTTAATATTTCGGAAGCGAATTTACTATTTTTCGGTGAGATGGAAATACTTTTTGTAAATATGGGAAAAGGGTTGTAGTTTTGCATATAGAACATGAATGACTTCTTCCGTTCATTATTGATGGTGACGGCCCAAATGAGTCCGTATCTGCTGTTGGGATTCCTGATAGCAGGGATTCTGCATGTGTTTGTGCCCAGGTCTTTCTATAATAAGTACCTGTCACGGGACAACAAACTATCGGTTCTGTATGCCGCTCTGCTGGGCATTCCTCTGCCGCTTTGCTCCTGCGGCGTGATTCCTACAGCCATCGGACTGCGGAACGAAAAGGTTTCCAAAGGAGCAGTAGCATCCTTCCTCATAGCCACCCCTCAGACGGGTATCGATTCCATTCTGGCCACATTCTCCATACTGGGGCTGGGGTTCGCTGTCATACGGCCGGTTGCAGCACTGGTGACTGGTGTATGTGGCGGATTGCTCGTGAACCGTTTGGTGCGTGAAGACACGGATGGCGTCTCCGCGGCAAGTTCCTGCCACGTCGAAAGCGGGAACAAAGTGTGGCGCGTGTTGCGATACGCCTACTTTGACATGATCCAGGACATCGGCTTGCGGCTGGTTTTCGGCCTTATCGTGGCTGCGCTGATTCAGGTCGTTGTGCCAGATGAATTCTTCCTCCATTTCGGCTACAATCCGCTGCTGCAGATGCTGGTCATTCTGGTCGTGGCAGTGCCCATGTACATTTGTTCCACCGGCAGCATCCCGGTAGCTGCAGCTCTCATTATGAAGGGGCTCTCTCCGGGAGCTGCGCTGGTGATGCTGATGGCCGGACCGGCAGTCAACATGGCTTCCATCCTGGTGGTCCGGAAGGCCCTCGGGAGCCGGTTTACAACCATCTACCTGCTGGTCATCGTGGGCTTTTCCATTTTGTTTGGCCTGTTAATCAATACTATCGGCATCCATGTTACTCCAATGGCCATGCAGGATGCATACTGCGCATCAGAAGCGATGACGCCCAGCTTATTCAAGATTTTCTGTTCCATTGTGTTAACCCTTTTTATCCTATTCGCCCTTACCATGAAACTGTTCAGCAAATTCGCCCATAAGGAGGCCAATCCCGATACGGCCGTCTATACCGTTGAGGGCATGCATTGCAGCCACTGCGAAGCCGCCGTCGTCCGTGCCGTAGAGGTTGTTCCCGGCGTTGATTCCGCCAAGGCCAGCGCCACCCGGAAAACGCTGACCATCAAAGGGCCTGCCGCCGAAGCAGATATCATGGCAGCGGTCATGAAAGCCGGGTACACATTCAAAGGGAAGAAGATATGAAGAAAGTCTACCTTCTCCTTTTGCCGCTCAATTCGTGCGTTTTGGGCCATTTTCGCACGATTTCACCGGCGCCCACGGTTCAATTCGTGCGTTTTTGGCCCTTTTTGCACGATTTCACCGGCAGCTCACGGTAAAGACAGAACACGCGCTGTCATTTAATTATTCACGGAAGACGAGTTGCACGAATGCCTTCTCGGCCAAACGCATGGCCAGGATGGCAATGGGGACAGTCAGGACAATCACCACAATCAGCACAGGGACGTTGTTGATGACCGGGATCATCAGCTGGTCATATCCGGGACGCATTTCTTCCACTGCCGCGGCCAGGGAGCCTTCCGTGTCGGTCCACCAGTGGGCGGTGTAGGCAAAGAATGAGAGTGCGAAGGGGACAAAACTCCAACGGACGCCCTTCTTCGTTTCATATCCACAGAAGTGACGGATGAACTCGGCAAGTGCAGTCAGGACAAGAAGGCCAATACAAGTGACAGGTGGCGGATTACTTGCTGCATGATGCGATGCATTCAATTTCTACAAGGGCGCCCTTCGGGAGGGTCTTGACGGCCACGGCGCTGCGGGCGGGGAAAGGAGCCAGGAAGAACTGGGCGTAGACCTCGTTCATGGCGGCGAAATCGGCCATATCGGCCAGGAAGACAGTGGTTTTGACCACGTTCTTCAGGCTAAGGCCGGCGGCAGCGAGGATGGCGGCCGCGTTGGTGAGGCTCTGGCGGGTCTGCTCCTTGACGCCGCCTTCGGGGAAAGCGCCCGTGGCGGGGTCGATGGGCAGCTGCCCGGACACGAAGATCAGCCCGGTGCCGCTGTCAATGGCCTGGCTATACGGGCCGATGGCAGCCGGTGCCTTCTCCGTGCTGATGGGCTTGATCTTGCCGGCGAAGGTGCAGTAATCGGCATAGACGTCGCGCACGACGTCGTCCCAGTTGAGGTAGAGGTCCCGGCGCGCGGCGGCGGCAACCTTCTCGTAGGCCTCCGGGTGCCCCAGGATGTTCAGGATCAGATCGGCATAATTCTCTTCGCCGGGGGCCGATACGTAGCCGTTGACATCGGCCTTTACAGTAGCCGCCGTCCGTGCCCCTTCCAGGAAAACGGTGGGCGTTCCCTGGCATGCGGCCTCGATCTGGACCAGCGAGTTGGCGTCGTACAACGACGGGAAGAGGAAGAGCTTGGCGCGCGAGTAGAGCTTCTCCAACTCTTCCCGGCCGGACACCAGGCCGCACATCACCACTTCGTTGGCGAGGCCCTGCTCCTTTACCAGTTTGGCCAGCTTTTCCTCGTCCTGCCCCTGGCCCACGAAGAGCATCCGGAAGTTCTGGAGGCCCTTCTGCTTGGCCAGCGCCAGCGCCCGGACGGTGAAATCCAGGTTCTTGATGAAGTTGATTCGGCCCACGAAGAGGAACACCGTGGCATCGGCCGGAATGTTGTATTTCTCGTTCACCCAACGGGCAGCTGCTTCCGGATCGGCCACGGGCTTGTGGTCCGTAGCATTGAGCCGAACCTTGCAGGGCGCAGTAAGGCCGTATTCCTTCTGGTACAGTTCCTGGATGCCGGCGTTCACAGCCCAGCACTCGTCGCAGGCGTTGAACACCCGCATAATGCCGTTCATAGCCATATTCAGGGCCGGCTTTAACTTGAGCGGTTTCTCGAAATCCTGCTTATACTGGGAATGGAGCGTAGCCACCACCGGCAACTTGCGCAGTTTGGCGTACGCCAGGCCCGACAAGCCCAGGGTAAACGGGGAATGGATATGCACCATGTCGATACCGCTGGTAATGAGCTGGGCTTCAAAAGCCGGGTCCAGGACCGGCGTGGGGATATCGTAATCGTTGCCGATGAGCGGCAAGGAATGGCAGCGCGTCACCTTGTAGGGCAGTTTGGCGTCTTCCTCTTCCGAGTAGCCCCGGGTTTCCGGGCAGAAAACAACTACTTCGCAATATTGTTGCAAGCGGCGGGCATAATTGTCCACCACCTTGATGACACCGTCCACCATGGGATACCAGGTGTCTATGAATAGACCTACTTTCATTATTATATCAAGTTTACTTTCTCGAACTTATACCCAAGCCTGTTCAGCCAGATGGCAGCACCCACCTTGTACATCAGCTCGATGCTGATGAGGAAGAAGCGGTAAGCTTCGGCCGTACCCGCTTCGGCGCCGGATTTCATCAGGAAGTGATAGGTTTCGGCCGATAAGGACCGCATGGCGCCAACGCTCACTTGGGTCTCCTTGAGGATGTTGCCGGTGATGTAATCGTCCATGTCGTCGAATCCCCGCTCGCTCTGGAAGAAGTTGTAGGGGGCATCCATGTACTTGGACCAATCCTTGTCCCAGAGATGCGCGACGGCCATTCCCAGATACCCGGCGCACGCCAGGCAGTACTCCGGATACCCGTTGAACTCCTTCACGGCCTCCGGATAGAACGACGGCGCGTAACGTTGCCACGCCTCGTCCAGATCGGGCGTACTAAGCAGCGTCCCCTTGAGATATCCGTTCCCCGTTGCAACCTCCAACAGATATGCGGTCAGGTCCTCGCGGTATTTTTCGTTGGTTGTGCTCATATCAACCGCGAATTTACGACTTTTTCCGCCTTCGTCAAACTCCCGGCACGCGCCAGGGCAAAATAGCGGCCTTTTTTTGCCCCGGGAGATGCTGCAGCACGTGGCCAGGACCAAATTCCCGCAATTCCGGTCTTCCCGGGGTGCGGTTCTTCGCATGCAGCGGAAGGCACGTGTGCCTTCCGCTGCATTTGCATCCCAAAACCCCGATCCGGGCAGAACTTGATCGCACGTCTACCATTTTGATTATCATTATATTATTCGTATATTTCGGCCAAAAGACACGAATATGGCACAAACAACTTATCCCCAAATTGAACTGTCTGCCTGGAAGCAGGTGGGCGAAGGCGGCAACGGCGCTGTTTATGTTAACGATGCAGAACCGGGTATTCTGTTAAAAGTCAATACTGTCGACACCTCGGAAGATACCATCCGGGAGGAGTTCTATACACAAAAAGCAGTCTTCGACGCAGGCGTTCCTACTCCCCAGATGTTTGAGATTGTCCAGGTAGGAGAATTCTATGGCATCAAATGTCAGAATATCGAAAACAAGAAATCCTTCTCCCGCCTTTGTGCCGACGACCCCTCGTCCATTGATGCGCGGGCCATCCAGATGGCTCAGCTCCTCAAGGAGTACCACGCTAAAACAATAGAAGAAAGCCAGTGGATCCCCTCCATGAAGGAGCGTATGCTCGAAGCCGCCCAGACTACCGAACTGGTGGGCGGCAAGACCAAGGAAAGGCTTATCGAATTCGTGAAATCCCTCCCTGAAAGCAATCACCTTTTGCACGGAGACCTTCAGATGGGCAACCTGATTATGGCCGATGACAAGTGCTATTGGATAGACTTGGGCCGCGCCGTCCGCGGGATTCCGCAGTTCGACCTGGGCCACTTCTTCCTCTTCTGCAATATCTTCGGCAAAAAGGGCCGCGTCCAGGAAATCGCCCACATGAGTGACAAGCAGCTTGTCCAGTTCTGGGAGGCCTTTGCATTGGAATACAACGGCCCCGAACACATGAATGCATTCATCAAGGACTGCCGGAAATTTGCGGCGCTGGACATCATTCTCCTGGGGATGGTCCAGAAGCTTTCCGCCTCGGAACGCTTCTTCCTGGGACTCCTGGCCAAGAAAATGCTCAAATAGCTTAGCGCTCTATCTTGACCAATTCCAGTTCGAAGATGAGCGTGGAATGTGCCGGGATATCATCCATCTTCATGGATCCATAGCCCCATTTGGCCGGGATGTACACTCCCATTTATCCAGGACAACGATCCCCTCCTCCCGGGCTTTCGCAGCCAGGAAGGCCTCATTGGCTTCCTTGTAGGGGTTGGACTTTTTCTTTTTCATGGTTACTGATGCGGAATCTCCTGAGCCTGGCCGCAGGAGAAGAGAACGATGGCAGAAAGGGTAAGAAGAAGTGCGCGTTTCATAAGTTAAATACTTATTTCCCACAAATTTACAACTTTTTCGTTTATTTCTATTTAGCCGAATACACTTGTCAGAAGCCAAATAATGATTAAATTTGTTAGGTGTATTCTGAAATATGACAGACTTTGCAGCAATAGATTTCGAGACGGCCAATGAGTGCCGTTCCAGCGTGTGTTCCGTAGGCGTAGTGATTGTGCGGGACGGAGAAGTGGTGGACTCGTTTTATTCCCTGATCCATCCGGAGCCGGAGTATTATCAATGGTTCTGCCAGCAGGTGCACGGGCTGGGCCCCGAGGACACAGAGGATGCGCCGGTCTTTCCCAAAGTGTGGGCCAAGATTGCGCCCATGATTGATGGACTGCCCCTGGTTGCGCACAATGCCCGGTTCGACGAAGGATGCCTCAAAGAGGTCTTCAAGGTGTACCGGATGGATTATCCGGACTATGAATTCCACGACACCTTGCTGGCTTCCCGCCGGCACTTCGGCCATCATTTGCCGAACCATCAGCTGCAAACGGTGGCTGCCGCCTGCGGCTACGATTTAACGCGACATCATCATGCCCTGGCAGATGCCGAGGCCTGTGCAGCAATTGCCCTTCAGATTCTTACAACATGCTAATAATCAGGCAATTACGACGAATCGAGCCAGCCCCGATCCAACACCCTACAACCCAAACCGGTGCGTAGTCTCGTAGTCGTTCCAGTTGCGAAGGTAGAGGGCGATGTCAGTCTGGTCGTAGACATTGCTGTACTGGGTGTCTTCCACGGTGCCGTTATCCCAGACGAGGTCTTTCCAGTGCACCTGGGAGAGGCACTCCTGGGCCTGGCCGAGGGTGAGGATGCCGTCGTGCTCCTGAAGGTAGGCACCGGCGGTCTCGCGACGCCACCAGCTCTTGCTGTGGGGGTTGCCGACGGCCTCGTCGGGTTCGGTGGTATAGTACTTATCGGCCAGCAGATGGTTGGTGACCAGCATGGAGTTGGCATCGGCCGATTTCCTGACGATCATCGTCTTCCAGTTGTCGCCTTTGTCAAACTCTACCACCGCGCAGTCGCCGTTGGCATCGGCCACCATATAATGATAGCCGGATCCCACGGAGGCGTCGTGCCGCACGTCCACCGTCTCCAGCAGGTCCAGGGCCTCCTGGACGGTGGCGCAGCGGTCCAGCCACAGGCGCATGATGAGCGTCGTCCCTACGTCGTGCTTGGGCGTGTCCTGCTGGGAAGCCTGCTTGGGCAGGGCCATGATGGACGTGCACAGGCCCTTCTCGTTGATTCCGTCGACCGGCGCGTAAATGGCGGCCAGGCAGTTGAGTTTCTTCGCGAAAGAATCCGGCAGCTTCTCCAGGGAATAGCCGAAGTGCGACATGTCGCTGCAGGCGATGGAAGCGTACCCCTTCTTCGGGTGCGAGATGGTGACCATCGTGGGATTCTTGAAATAGTCGTAGTTGCGGCCGAACCAGAAGCCTTCCCCATCGGCCTGGGCGGCCTGGAAAGAGGTGCAGTTGATGGTGCCCAACTCGCCGTTTTCATCGGCCACCTGCGAACTCTTGATCTTGATCGGAAGCCCCTTGCCGATGCGCTTGACCACGTACCCCAGCAGCTCGGCATTCTCGTCGATATCGTTTTCGATGAGGTCGTCCAGGTCGTACGCCGCTTTATATTCTATTGTATAGAGGTACTCGTTTCCCTCGACGGTCTTGACAGAACGGAGGGTGGCAATTTCGCCTCCCCAGATGCACAGGACGGCAATGCACAGCGCGGCAACGATGCCGACAAACCAAAGCAGGAATTTTTTCATAACACTACTGTTCGTTTTAATTACACAAAGATAGCAATTTACTTTGAGAAAGATAATTACTATCTTCCTGTCTTTGACACTTTGATTTTGTTGGACAGGGGGTATTTCGAGGTCTCAATGGTCTTTATGGCCGATTTGAGGCCTCGTGATTTTTTCTGACTTTGTAGTAATATGACGGGGTCGGAGG
>Ga0247611_10001497_pt1 | contig 41246 bp, 79 predicted proteins | sample 177DNAGHGhighgp2_FD_192422 | JGI IMG/M metagenome (GOLD analysis project Ga0247611, IMG submission 192422) | Sheep rumen microbial communities from Palmerston North, Manawatu-Wanganui, New Zealand - 1770 DNA GHGhigh gp2 | ecosystem: Host-associated > Mammals > Digestive system > Stomach > Rumen... | reverse complement strand
TACGGAACTAACGGAGTGATTGAATGGAAGTGAGACGGCTAGGGAATCTTTACGGCGAGGATAGAGGACCTGGGTTTGCAGGCAATGTCTGGGACAAGTTTCAACTCTGTCCGACCATAACGACCAGGCAAGGGGGGGGGGGAGAGAACCAATGATAATTGAGGACGCAAAGACGACAAGAGAGACTGATGTCGTCTCTACAATCCGGGCTTCGTACTACAAGACCGGGGAGCGGAACATAAGGGAGAACATCGTGGGCGGAAAAGGATACGAGGGAATAATTGAGGCACAATGTGTCGCAATGAGAGGTCGGGGAGAGAACAACGAGCCGAACACGCAGGGCGTTGTCAACGCCCTGACCACGGTGCAGAAAGACAATCTCGTAATGGAAATTCCTAGATACCGAATCCGCAAGCTCACACCGCGCGAATGTTGGCGGTTCATGGGCTACACCGACGAGGATTTCGACAGGGCGGTCGCTGTCAACAGCCAAACCCAGCTGTACAAACAAGCCGGAAACGCAATCGTCAAGCAGGTGCTTATGGCGATTTTCCGGCAACTGAAACTGAAAGCGAAAGGAGAAAATCAATGTTGTTCAATGAAAAAGTAAGAGTGAAAGCAGAAGCCTACGCAAAGAACAAAGTACCGAATTCAGGGTGGGACAATTTGAGAGATGAAATAAAGACCGCCTACATGGACGGTGCGCGTTACGGCTACGACATCGGCTACAGGGCGGCAATGACAAACGGCTGTCTTGTCATAAAAGGCAGTGAAAAGGGATTCGACCTCAACGGATTGTGCAAAACCGCACATGAATACGCAAAGCGGAGGCAAGAAAACGGAGGCAAGGTATCGACGGAAACACAAGCCATGTTGAAGCATTGCGCGACGGAAGTTGTTGAGGCGACGGAGGCGTACACGGAATACAGATATGTGAAAGATTGCGGAGTGAAAGCCGACAAAAGTTACTTTGTCTCGGAACTCTCCGACATCATCTGCTGCTGCATGATTATCGCCGCACATGAGGACATCGACATCGAGAAAGCGATTGAGGATTGTGTTGAGAAGAACCGCAAGAGGGCTGAAGGAAAAGGCGACAAGAAATGACCGAGTGCGACTTTACGAAAGAAAACTGAAAATTTGAGGTATCAGAATGACAGATGAAGAACTTGTAGAAGAATATGTTAAAGCTAATGTGCATTATGAAGTTGCAAAAAGAGAAGATGGAACAGAGTATGCCAAAGAAGCAAGCAGTGTAACTATTAAGCAAGCATTTCTTGCAGGTCTTAGAGCAGGGAAACTGCAATGGCATGACTTGCGGGAAAATTCGAAGGACTTGTCGCCAAACGAACACGAAGTATATGTTGCAATTGAGATAGAAATTGCAAGAGGTAAGTGAGAGCTAGGTTGTTGATGAGTTGTTGGAGGTTTTGCGAATGAAAAAATTGTTATTAGTATTTGTTGCATTGATTTGCATTAGTTGTAAAAAAGAAGGAACTTATGTTCCGTCAGAAAATGCAAAAGAAGACTTTAGGATTGAGTTTCTTTTCGAGTGTGATGGCATAAAGATGTATCGTTTTTATGACTGTGGTGAGGTTAGATACTTTACCACAGGAAATGGGAGAATGACAGATTCGGTTCACACCCAAAAGAGTGGTAAATCATCAGTTATACGAGATGATACAGTGATTCAGTGAGGATGTCTTGGAGGTGAACAAGCATGAAGTTTACAGAAATATTCCGGTTGAAGAAAATGCTTGAGGAAGCAAACATTCCTTTCCAATTCTCCGAAAAATCGGCGGTTTCCATATTGTGTACAGCTTTGAGGGGAACGTGGTATGCAGCGTGATAGAACACGAATTTAGCTACGGCAGAGAAAAAGACCTGCTTGAGATACAAGGGCTTATGACCAAGCAGGAAATGAGAGAAGAGCAGGACACAGTTCTTGGTTATCTTACAGCAGATAATGTGTTCGGAAGAATAAAAAATCATTGGACTTCTTCAAAAGTTGGAGGTTAAAAAAACAGTTATGAATAGACTGAATCGTTTTTGTAGCGGTGACATCGTGCGTCATTTCAAGCGGACGATGTTGACAGAGCAGGAGCTAAAGGACAATCCGACCGCTTATCTCTATGAGATAGTCGGTTATGGAAAACACACAGAGACTGGCGAGGAATATGTAGTGTTCAAGGCACTGTATAGTCTGCGAGACGTTCATATTGGGGAAATCTACATCAGACCGAAAGATATGTTTGAGTCTCTTGTCGATGAGGAGAAATATCCAAATTTAAAACAGTTGTACAGATTCGAGGTGGTGTAATGACAGATGAAGAAAAGCAAAGAATAGATGAAAACTTTAAGGAGTTGATGAAAGGTGATAGCGGGGAAATGATACTGTCATTTTTGCTTGCGAGTATGTTTATGTCGAAAGAAGAATTGGAAAAATTATCGGAGTCTAAGAGATGAGAAAACGGACAATTCCGATGAAGAAAGTCCAGACGGCTTTCTCAAAGGCGATAAAGCGGAGAGATAAGCGGTGCATGGTGAGGGATTTCGAGCCGTGCGGCGGCGAGCTTGAGTGTTCACATTTCTTCACCCAAGGGGGAAGCCCTAGCCTGATGTTCTACCCTCCGAACGCATACGCCCAGTGTTCCTGCCACCATTGGCGACATCACAACTCTAGCGAACGGACATACGAAGAGTTCATGCTGTCGAATCACTCCGAGGAACTTGAGTACATGAACAGAGCAAGAAGACGGTTCATCAAGTACACGGACGATTTGAAGGCGGAAATCATTCGACTGTGCGACAGCGACGATTTGGACGGGCTGAAAAAACTGATTGAGGAGAATCTGAAATGATTTTCGATTCGATAGAAATCTTATCAAGGGAGGAAAACGCTTAGATTCTCGGTAGACCGAGTTGATTCCGCGAGATGTGGTGAGAATCGTAATTTTTGAAACCGTGGCTTAGAGCAAGTAAATAAATCCGTGTATACAAGACTCTTGCGTATACGGTAAGCGTGACGGATTTTGAGTTTCTGCTTTCTGACAGAGTGCAGAAAATCGTGTCCATGAACGAAATGTATGATTTGGAAAACAAGTCCTACATCTCGTTCAGTGGTGGAAAGGATTCAACGGTTTTGTCGAAGCTCGTTGATTTGGCTCTTCCCGGAAACAAGATTCCGAGAGTGTACATCGACACGGGAATCGACTACAGGGCGATAAGGGATTTCGTCGTAAACTTCGGAAAGAAGGACAATCGGCTTGAAATCATACGTCCGACGAAGAACATCAGGGCTATGCTTGAGAGCTGCGGCTATCCGTTCAAGTCGAAGGAACATTCGCAGAAAGTCGCGCTGTTCCAGAAAAGCGGAGAGACGAAAACAGTTTTGAACTATGTAGGGAAAGGAACGAAACAGACTTTTCTTTGTCCGAGCGTATTGAAATACAACTTTTCCAACAAGTTCAGTCTGAAAGTTTCGGACAAATGCTGCTACGAACTGAAAAAGCGTCCTGCGGAAAAATGGGCGGGAGAAAATGACCGTCCGATTTCCATGACTGGAATCCGGCAGGACGAAGGAGGCTTGAGAAAAAGCGTAGCTTCGTGCGCCGTTTTCTACGACGAGGGAAAAACACAGCTGCACAAGTTCCACCCCTTGTTGGTCTTGTCGAATGATTGGGTGGACGAGTTTGTGAAGGTCTACAGACTGGAACTCTGCAAACTCTACTATCCGCCGTTCAACTTCAAGCGGACTGGGTGCAAAGGGTGTCCATACAGCCCCGATTTGCAACGGCAACTCGACATCATGGCCGTGTACTTTCCGCAGGAAAGAAGACAGTGCGAAATCATCTGGAAAAAAGTGTACGAGGAGTACAGGAGGGTGAGTTATAGACTTGAGGACACAGTGTTCGACGATATTTGACTTGTCGGACGCATACGAAATCGAGGAACGCTACGCAATCATGACGATTGAGGGCGGCGTTCCCGAATCGGAAGCAATCGATTATTGCCGTAAACATTCCGCTCCGAAAGATTTTCAAAAGTTCATGGAGCGGTTGAACATCGTGAAAAGCGGCCGTCGGCCGTAAAAATATTTTGTCTGTTCCGACTGTTCAGCGTAAAAAAAACAGTTTCCTATTTTTTTCTAACGGTCGTTGACCGTTCACATCTTTGTTGTTTTGCCGTCCAACGCAAAAAAGACGGCAGAAGTGAATTGTTTTTTCTGCAAAAATCGGCACTGGGATTGCCGCCGCACTTGGAAGGTTCGTTGAAAACCGAGCGCGGGAAAGTCCCTTTTTAAGGAAGGTGATGAATGTACTACTTGTTCTTGAAGAAGAAAAAGGACATCGAAAAATACAAGTCGGAGTTTGACAGAGTTAAATCCAGTATCGAGAGCGGAAAAACGCCCGTTTTCAACGAGATTCGGAGCGCAAAGACTGGTTTTATCGAATCGATTCCGTTCAACATCGTAAACGGAATGTTCATAATCGCAGGTTCGTTCCTGATTGATTCGGTCAAGGTCAACGAGCTTGTGAAGATAGCGGTCGTGATGATTGTGAACTCGTTCTGCTGCCAAGTCGCGAACTATTTGTTCGTGAACGTCAAACACAGGTTGAGAATCCGCCTTTGCCGAAGGCTTGGAGTCGAGCCGACGGAGCGGAACATAGCCGTAATGGAATCAATGGAATATCAGTCGGTATAGGAGATGAGGCATGAAGGAATGTACGAGCGTGATGATTGAGGCGCGGCGCAATCTCACAAAGACGATGATGACGGAAGGAAAGAGCGAAGCCGAGATTTACAAGGCCGTCCGCAATCTGAAATACGAGCCGCTGATAACGGAAATCCACAATGCGGAATGGGCAATCGAACACTACGCGAAATACTACCACGCAAGGGAGCGCGACTGCCCGGACTCGTTCAAGTACCTAATGCTTGTCAACGATTGGCGTTCTCCATTCGTCGCCTTGAACGAGCTTTTGAAGAGAATCGACACGAACGAGCAACTGATGAAGCGCGAGAAGAAACGGACTGGCGAGAAGCCCGCATACAAAAGCCGCTACAAGGAGCTTCGCGAACTGTTGCAGAAGGAGGTGAACAATCATGATTTGCAGCTTCGTTGAATCGCAAGCCTACCGCAACGGCTATCAGAAAGCCCTTTTGGACGTGAAGGAATGGTTCGAGCGGCACTCATGGAGTTTGAAGACGTTGAGAATGTACAACAAAAAATCTGTAGAAATGCTTTTGAACGCCATCTGCAAGGGAGCCGACACGTTCATGGAGTATGGAGCTGACACGGCAATGCTTTTCGATGCCGACAAGGGCAACAAGAAGAAGATAACGAAAATATACGTCGGCAAGGGGTGCGAAGATGAGACAATGCGGGTTACGAAAGGCGCAAGGTTCTGCGCAGAATGTGGGCAGTATTTTCTCGGAGATTACTGTCCAGACTGCCAGAAAAAGAACGACAGACAGTGAAACTTTGTGTGATTTCTGCTGCTTCAAGGAAGATTTCGGCGGCGATTATGGCTGTGCGCTAGGCAATGAGCCGACAGATGATTGCGAAAGTTTTGTGTTGGGATTCGGAAAGGAGGAGGAAGAGAGATGAAAAAGCAGATACGAATGAATTTGAAGGAACAGACCGATTTTGTGAAACTATTGAATGAAATGGCGTATGAATATAGCGCATACGATGTCTTTTGTGATTTTCTCACAATGTCGTGTTATTCAATCGCAAACGCCGTTCATTACAAAAAAGAGCGGGAGAGCAAATATTTGGAAATCATCGGCAAGTATAAAAAAAATGTTCAAGAAGGTTTTCCGAGACTGCTTGGACTTGTTTGTTTGGGGCTTGAAAGAAAGTTTTGTGATTTTCTTGGTGAAATTTACATGGATTGCGGTTTCGGTGATGATAGGAATGGTCAGTTTTTCACTCCGTACCCGGTCGCCCTTGTCTGTGCGGAGGCTCTTGTGGAGAGGGTGAAGGAGAATGAGATTTTCACCGTCCTTGAGCCGTCTTGCGGAAGCGGGGAAATGGTCATAGCTTTGGCCGATGTCCTCCACAAGAAAGGGTTTGATTTTCAGAGAAATCTGTATGTGCAGGCTCAAGACTTGTCATGGAACTCGGTCTGCATGGCGATGATTCAGCTTTCACTTTTGGGGATTCCGGCTACAGTGGTGCATTGCAATTCACTCACGTTGGAGACGTTCGGCAAATTTGAGACTCCAATGGTCGGAATGACCCTCATAAAAGAACGGCTGTCATTGCAAAACGCTGTTGAAGGAATGAAGAATCATGGAAAAGAAGAAAGCGATACTGAAAATTGAGTCATATTCCTCAAAAGACGGAGTTTTGGTTTTGTCGACGAATGACATTTGTTTACGGACTATTGTTGGAGGGTTGTCGAAGCTCTGCGAGGAAAAATACGGCGGCTATATTCGTCTTGAGATGTCTCCGCCGTACAAGGGAAGAACGACAGGTGAAAATTCACAGAACAATCTCATTTGGAAGTTGATAACGCTGATTGCAGAGGAAACCGGAAATGAATTGGGAGATGTCGAGGAGGCTGTGAAAGAGAGGGCTACGAGACGAGGTTATCCATTCCATGTGAACAAAATCACGGGGAAAATGAATCCCGAAAACATGACGAAAATAAACACTGTCGAAGCCGGGTATCTCATCGACGAACTTCTTCAAATATGCTCTGAATTGGGGATTGATACTGAATCATAGATTCCACACTGTGAAATGTGATATACTTTGTTGAACAAAATCGAACCTTCAAGGTCTGTTTAGAACGAAATCCAAAAAGGAATGGCCAATGGACAGTGTTTACAGACAGACCGAATCGGTTATTTTCAATCCTTCGCTCGCTCCGTCAACTGTTTGCGAGATAATCACTTCAAATGGAAAGATGTCTCCAAAAATCGAGGAAATGGAGACGGCTTCACGCTATTTTGAAGGACATTCCGACATAGAAAGAAAATCGAGATGTTTTTTTGACAAGGACGGACGGAAACACGAAAATCCGGCGGCAAGCAACACAAAAATCAAGTCGAACTTCCTTCGTATGCTTGTGCAGCAGAAACAGGACTATGCGCTTTCAAAAAGTTTCGTGCTGAAAATCCAGAACGAATCGCAAGACGAAATCTCACTTGCCGATGATGAATATGGCCGTGCATGGAAGGACTTCTGCGACAAGTCCCTTTTCAAGACGGCTTATGTACTCTGCGGAAACGCCGTGAACAACGGAATCGCATGGGGGTATCTGTGGATAGACGAAGACGGACAGTTGCAGATAAAGGACATTCAGAGCGAACTTGTTTATCCAATATGGCATGACCGACAGCATAATTCCCTCGAAAAACTCGTCTACAACTTTTATCAGTTGAAATATTCCTCAAGTTCTCCAGACAAACAGGAGTTCGCCGAGTATTGGACGGACACGGAAAGGCATTTGTTCAACGTGTCCAATGGGTATCAGGAAGAGAACAATTTCATCGACGACGACGGAAATCCTTTGTTCTCACACATGACAGGGAATGTTTCATGGGGCAGGATTCCATTTGTGGCTTTCAAAGGAACTACCGATGAAAAAACTTTGTTGAGCTTCATCAAAGAGCATATCGACACTTACGAGAAACTTGACAGCGATTCTGCCGACTCCCTTGTCGACGGTCTCGACCCGATTCTCGTGTTCAAGGGGATTTCTCCCAATGTGAAAGACCTCATAGAGGCCCGCGAGCTTGCGAAAGTTACAAGGACAATCTCTTTGGACACGGACGGCGACGCTCATTTCATACAGTCGCAGCCCGTAATTTCCGCCTATACGGAAAAGATGAACTCTTTGAGGAAAGACATCTTCAAATTCGGCTATGGAGTGGACATTCAGGAAATACGGCTTGGCGGAAACCCGAATCAGCTTGAGATAAAGTCATTCTACCAAGACCTCGACACTTACACGGACAGCCTGGAACGGAACTTTCAAAACTTCATCGACAATTTGAAGTATTTTTTTGACAAGTGGTGGGAACTGACAGGGCGAGGGGCGTTCGACATCGCTCAAAGCTACAAAGTTCTCGTCAAGTTCGACCGTTCAACTCTCATGAACACGTCCGCGCTGATTGAGGATTGCGTAAGATTGCAGTCCACAGGGGTTTCCCAAAGGACGTTGCTTGAACTGAATCCGGTTGTTCAGGACGTGGAGCTTGAGCTGTCAAGACTTGAAGACGAGAAGAAAAAGGCGGAATCGGAAGAAAATATGTTCAATTTTCCCGCAATGAGAGAAAAAACAGAAGAAAATCCCGACACGGAAGAAAAGGAGGTTGAGGAATGAGTTCATTTTGCGTTGCTTATTCCGACTTGGAGAAAATCAAGAAATACGGGATATGCGCCGCGGACGACCTTGCGTACTGCGTGGATACGAAAGCGTCCTACAAGTACGACGGGGAGGCGTGGCAGCCGTATTCGGGCGAGGTGTTCAACGTAGGGATTTCGGCTTCGTCGGGAGGAAAGCTCGATTTCTTCACGGACACGATACCTGTAGTTCCTGAAAACTATAGAGGAGTTTTGATTTTTGATGAAGACCATCAGCCTATGGATTCCGTAGATGATATTGACGCTGTACATACCGTAATCAGTTTGGGCGGTGGAAATGATTCGTATTTGTGGACGAAAGCCGAAAGTGTTCCATACGAGCATGGATATATTTCCGCCATTACAGGGGTGAGCCGTTTTTCTTGTGAGGTAGACGGTGATTATGTGAAATTGCGAGCTGACGATGACGTTATTGCTTCATGGACTAATGGCAGTGAGTTTGAACGGAGACCGATAATAAGCGTCATTGCTGACAACAGGGGGAGCTGATGGAAATGAAAGAGAACACAATGGAAACTACAGAAAAGACGGCGGAGAAGAAGGGCGCGAAGTCCTATTCTCTTGTGGGGCAGATTTTCGCCGCCGTGTGGATTGGCGGGTGGAACGCCTTCCAGTTCGTCAAGGACGTGTTGAGCGGAAACCACATCGAGGTGTCGGACATCGTTTATTCGGGAATCGCGATAGTCGCCTGCTTCTCGCCCGTGTATTTCTCGATACTGTTCGACAAAATCCGGGAGATTCGTTTCGGAAAGTAAGAGAGGTGATTGTCTATGGACGCGGAGAAAATGTTAATGGACATCAATAAGCAGCTCGGCACAATAGGTGCGAACATATCGGAAATCAAGGAAGACATTTCCGAACTCAAGGGGCGCGACTCAATGCAGGCGAAAGCCCTTGAGGACGCTTACAACAAGGCGAAGGCGAGGCAGGACTCAATCCGCGACGATATGCAGCACCAGATAGACAACCTTTCAGAGCAAGTCCACACGTCGAACAGCCAAATCCGTGAGACAATCAAATCCTTCGGCGAAAGAATCGAGGAGGTCGAGAACAAGAAGGAGAAGACCATTGCGAAATGGTGGGACAAAATCATCGACAAAATCGTGTGGATTTTCATCATAGGCGGGCTTGTCGTGCTTCTGCGGTGGCTGAACGCTCCGCCGGAAGTCCTTAATCAACTGCCGCAATAACGGAGGGAAAGAATGTTGGTAAAAATCTTGTTTATTACAGTCGCTGTCTTAGTCGCCGCTGTCGGTGTTCTTTCGTTCCTTTTGAGGATACAATTGGAGAGTCTGAAAAGGGCGAACGCGAACACCGCAGAGGCGTTGAAAGTATTGTCGGCGGCTAAGATTGAGATTGAGAGAAAAAACAGCGAAATAAAGTCGAGGGAGGAGAATAGAAAAAATGCTGACAAGAAAATCAAGGCTCTTCGTTCTGGCGACGCTCTGTCTAATGCCATTGATGGGCTGTCGAAGCGTGGAGGTGGTGACGGAGGAGCGGACGAGGGTTCCTGATGTCGTGTTCCCGGAATTTCCGCTTGCGTCGGAGATTGTGGACAACAAGGACGGCACTGTAACCGCCCCCGCCGAATGGATAATCGAGCTTGAGGAATACAGAATCAGAATCGAGGAGACGGAGAAAAACTACAACGATTTGAAGGAGATATACGGAGAATGACAGAGAGAAAATGCGGGAACTGCTGCTATTTCTTGATTGACACGGCAGGCCTTTCGGAGAAGAACAAGGGCTGCAATTCGGGATTCTGTGCTATGAGGCACACTTACACGGCGAAGACCGATGTCGCGATTGACATAAAGTGCAAATTCCACTTGTTCAGGGAGGAGCGGAAATGAACGTCTCAAAGCTGAAATCGAGGTATTCGGGAATACAGACGCGGTTGAAGGAAATCGGAAACTACGGCTGCCTTTTCCTCTCAATCTGTTCGATTATCGAAGAGTTCACAGGGAAGGAAGCGGACATCATCGGAATCGTTCAGGAATCCATGGCGAGGGGGTGGCTTGAGCGCGATTTCACAGTCTCGTCGTCGATTGAAATCCTCAACGCCTTCACGGGCAAACGGTGGAGCCGCCGCATTGTCCAGAAGCTCCCCGACACTGTGGCCGACAACGAGTACACGGTCGAGAAGTGGCTGAATCCGAACACGAACGGCAACCATTTCAGAAGGCGTTTCGTGGACACGCTCATCGATTCCAAGACCGTCAAAATCGGGCGGATAGTGGCGTACTACATCTATTCTTATGAGTAATTTTTTTTGAAATAAGGAGATGAAAAAAAAATGAGCAAAAGAACTTTCAACCTTGTTGTCGGAATTGTCGGCGGCTGTGCGGCCATTGCCTCCGCCGTCGTGACCTACATCAATCCGGCTTATGCCGTGCAGACCGTGGCCGCTATCGGCGTTGGGTCGACTGCCGTCACTGAAATCTGCTCTCTGTTCGTGAAAGTCGATGATTAGTTTCGAGCTTTCAGGGGAGACTCCGAGCAAGAAGAACTCCAGGATAAACACGCGGAGCGGGCGGAGTTTCCCGAACAAGAAGTTCATGCAGTGGCACGACGAGAAACTTTCTGAGCTGTTGACTTCCAGTGGCGGCAGCCTTCCGATTGACTGCCCGGTTTCCTTGAGGGTCGTGTTCGTGCATGGAGACGAGAGGAGGCGCGACAGCGACAACCAACTGTCCAGCGTCCTTGATTTGCTTGTCGACGCGGGAATCCTCAAGGACGACGGGTGGCGGATTGTGCGTCGAGTCTCCGTCGAGAACACTTTCGAGAAGAAGAAGCCGAGGGCGATAATCGCTATCGAGGAGTTTGAATGAACAACATAAAGGACAGGGGAGCGAACACCGAGGAATATTGGAAGCTCCGCTTGCACCGTCTTGAGACCATGCAGGAGAAGACGGCGAGCGAGCTTCTGACCGACATGAGGAAGGTCTACGACAGAGCCATGAGCGACTTGGAGAAGGAGATTCAGGCGTTCTATGGACGTTACGCTTCTGAAAACGGTCTGACAATGCAGGAAGTCCACAAGCGGCTAGACCCGAAACAGTTGAAGAGTGCGCGAGAGGAGATAAAAAAATACTACGAGTTCGCAGACCCGAAACAGATGAATCCACAAATGGCGAAGGCATACCGCGACAAGCTCCGCCTTCTTTCCGCCCGCGCCTACATGAGCCGCCTTGAGGAAATCAAAATGCGCCTTGAGAACATCATGGTTCGGCTTGCCGCGAAAGAGGAGGAGGACTACACGCAGAAGCTCGGCAAGATTTACAGCGAGAGCCATTCCCAAACGTCATACACGATAGACAAGACTTTCGGATTCTCCGAGGGCTATTCCGCGCCTAGCAACGAGACGCTCAACAAGGCCTTGCAGGAAAAATGGCTTGGCCGCAACTTCTCGGAGAACATTTGGAAGAACAAAGGGCGGCTGCTCGATTCCATTCAGTCCGATTTGCTCTCTGGAATCGCACTAGGCCACAATCCGCGGAAAATAGCCGAGGCGATGGAGAAGACGATGGGCAGCGGCTACAAGAACTGCGAACGGCTTGCCAGGACGGAGACGCTGCATTTCATGAACCAAGCGACTTTTGACGCTTACAAGGAACACGGCGTAGAGAAGTACGAATACATTTGTGGACTCGACGAGCGCACTTGTCTCATTTGTGGGGAGCTTGACGGGAAAGTGTTCGAGCTGAAATACGCCGAGGAGGGCGTGAATTATCCAGTCATGCATCCAAATTGCCGCTGCTCGACTGTGGTTGCAAAAGATGATATTGATAGACTTTTTGAAAGTATTGATAAAGAAAATGTTTTTGAAGTTCCTGAAAAAATGACATATTCAGAATGGAAAGAAAAGAACAGCAAATAACAATGAATAAAAAAAAAGATTCCATGTTTTTATTTTATGGAATCTTTTTGAAGTTCTTTTGTTTGTGTTAATGTCTTTGTTTTTTGGCTTTTTCCCATTCTTCTGTAAAGAATGGTTTATCACAGCTTTCAAAAATGACATCATCAAAGTTTTCATATTCTTTGTAATATGAACTCAAATATTTTTTTAACCCTTCAAAAGTTGAATTTTTATCCAGGAAAAAAGATTCCAGTTCATAAGATTTTGCCTTTTTTACAATGGCAATATCTTCTTTCAGAAAGTAATAAATGATTGCTTTCATGCTCTAACCTCCAATAATAATTATATGTTGAAAAATAAAATTTATAAAAAAATTTCATGAGTTTTATTTCATGGAATCTTTTTTTATTTGTGCTGATTTTTAATCCAATTTTGCATAAGCTACAATGTGAGAATTAAAATATAGTTGTGCATTGTCATGTAGTTCATTTCCTACTACCTGGAAAGTAACATAATGATTTTTGGCTAAATTGTCACAATAAGGGCTAGAAGATTCATCATATTTGACAATATATAAACCTTCTTCCAATGAAGTAAACCCATTGTTAAACAATTTGAAAAACTCTTCAATTGTTGTTTTTGTCCATGTTATTTTATTTTTCATGGTTAAACCTCCAAGAAAAAGCAAACAAAAAGACAGAAGCCTTTTTTATGCTTCTGTCTTTTTTGTTGGTGGTTACAATTTAGAGATACTGTGAAGAAATTGAATCATTAAAACATTCACACTCTACAGAATCCCAAGAAGTCCCCCAGAAATCCACACAGAGAACATACAAGCCCAAGAGTTCAGAATAGGTGAATTTCAGTGCAAAAGTTTTTTCAAGTCATTCAACATCATCATCAGAAAAGGAAGTGAGGAACCACTGATAAATTTCAGTGTTTTCTTCCATCTCAAATCTGATGTTGTCCCAGATTGAAGAATCCTTCTCTGCAATGTCATTGCAGAGAATCAAGCTGCCATTGAGCCAATTAACAGCTTTTTCATAAGTTGTCATTCTTGCCATAGTTTTAACTCCTTGCAAGCTCTCTTGCTTGCTTATGTTTATATATTATAATGAAATTAAAATAATGTCAACAGGAAATATAAAAAAAATAAAATAAAAAATGATAAAAATAAAATAATTTGTCTTGATATTATTTCAAAAGTATTATATTATATAAATATCAAGATTAAGGAGGTTCAATTTATGGACATTGCAAAAATAAAAGAAGCAATTGCAGCAAACAAAAAGTTTTTGAAAGATTCAAAACCTTTTTCCAAAATGTTCAAAATCCAGAGAGAAAAGGCAAAAACCAACATTGAAAAACTGGAATTTGAACTGTGGAGGATTGAAAATCCTGAAAGCTATGAAAACCATAAAAAAGCATGGGAAAACTTTTCTGAAAGTGGGTTTCTTTCTGGACTTATGGAGGATAAACAATGAACAAAACAAAAAAAACTGCTTTAGATGTCCTTAGACAACTTGAAAGAGAATTGGGAGCTAAAGAAGGCTTAAAAATGTTTGAATGGTACTGTGAAAATTATGGGATTTATGTAGGCATGGAAGAAACAGGCCATGAAATCCCCTCTACAGTGCTTTATGAAGTCTTTGGAGAATAAAAAGAATGTTTTACTAATCCACTAGAAAAAAAATCTAGTGGATTGAATAAAACATTTTTTAGGAGGTCAAAAAATGGTTTATTTTTCAGACTGTTCAAATTTATCTGAACTTAAAAAAGCCTATAGAAAATTCTGCATGAAATTACACCCTGATAAGGGAGGTGATGAAGAATCTTTCAAGGCAATGAATAAAGAGTATGAGCAACTTTTGAAAAGGTTCTCAAATGCTGCAAACTTCACAACAGAAAAAGAAACAGAGTTCCACAACTGGAAAGAAGACAGATTTTCAGAAGTCATTCAGAAAATTATTTTCTTTGACTCAATGAAAATAGAAATAATTGGAGAATGGATTTGGTGCTTTAATGCTTATGAATACAGAACTCAATTGAAAGAGCTTGGGTTCTGGTATAGCAGCGGCAAAAAAGCATGGGTTTTCAATGGTGATTCTAAAAAGCATTGTAGAGGACATTTTACAAAACAGCAGCTTTATTCAAAATATGGTTGCGAAAAAGTTCAGACAATGAAAAAAGACCTGTTGAAATAATTCTTGAATCTCAAAGAGAACACACAATTTTTAATTGTGTGTTTTATTGGAGGTTTAAAAATGACAGATGTAAAAGTAACTTTTGATAATGGTGATTATTTCACGACTTTTATCAATCTTTCCAGAGAAGAAGCCGCGAAATATTACATGGGTAAATATTTTAATTTAGGCACTGTAAAAGATTCTATGCACAAAGTTGTCAAAGTTGAATTTGATTTTGACAAATAAAGATTCTTTTTAAGTCTCAAAGAATACCCATAATAAAATTTATGGGTATGTTTGGAGGTTTAAGAATGAATACAAATAAAATTGAATGGATTTCTATAAATCCAGAAGAATTTTTAAGGCTTGTTTATAAAGAGTTCAAGTCAAAAGGATATAAGGCTTCTGATGAGTCAAATCTTTCTAATGGGCTTTATCTTATGAAATGTGAAAGTTCAACAAAATTTGATATTTCATATTTTGGAGCTTTTCAAATAAGGAATAATAAAGTTTTTGATAGAGGACATATATTCGATATGTTAGGAATGCGTCCATCTATCATAGAATTTGCAAAAGTTGAGTAAATCCAGAAGCAAACAGGGATAAAAAAATCTCTGTTTGCTTTTCAGCAGCAGAAAAGATTCAATCAAACATATAATAATTATTGTGTGTTTGATTGAGTTTTTTTGACAAAAAAATTCAAGTTCTATAAAATTTCTAGTGAGGGTAAAAGATGAAAATCAATATTTTTACTTCCTATTATGCAAGAATGGCAAAAAGGAAGAAGTCGCCGACGGATTGTTATATCCAAGTTTCTAGGACTTGTTATTGTCCTTTGAAGGATTTGAATGGGATTCCAGTTCAGAATCAGATTGATTACAATATGGCTGCATTGGGAGAACACAATAGCCTTAAAACTTATGAAGAAGACTGCAAAGAGGCTATAGAAGTTTTTGCGGATTTTCTGAAGGCTGAAAATTGGGAGCTTGAAGGGGCTACAGATGATACAGAAGTTAATATTTTTCTTCTCTGTTTTGAAAACCTTAAATCAAAGTGGACAAAAAAAGATGAGGAAAAATATTTCAATGTGAAAGCTGGCGAATACAAATTCTGTCACAGAACTGTTTTAGCTGAAATCCTTAACAGGAAGTACGGCTTTAATATAACAGAATATGAAGACTAGATTTGTAAAAGTCTAAAAAGTATTGTATAATACTGTTCAGAACTCTTAGAAGTCACTTGTTAATTCTAGCAAGTGGCTTCTTTTTTTTTGGAGGTAAAACAATGGCTAAATCAATTCCTGAACATATTCGTGGTTTGAAGAATAAAAAAGCTACGGAAGTTCGTCCAGCAGCACCCGGTCAGAAAAGAACAGTAAGAATCGAGGGTACTGATTCTAGGGGTACTCAAACGTCATTTACTGTGAACACTGGAAAAGGCACAGGGCTTAACTCTAATACAAACGGTGTCGGCTGATGTCCTACCAACAGAATGTTGAGAAGGCTATCCGAATCCTTAAAGAGAGAGCTAAAATCAGTAATCTGATGATAGGTCTTTCAGGCGGTAAGGATAGCCTTTGCCTTTGCGAGCTTGTCAAAATGGCGGATATTCAAAATGTTGGTTACTTCAATATGGAATTTCTGCCGAACTTGCGTATTCAAGATGATTTGCTTCGTTACCCGTGCGAGAGATTCGGGATTGACTTTGACAGCATAGACAGGGTGCCGAGCGAGCATTTTATGAGTTGTATGCACTATTCCGCTTATACATGGTGGGCGAAAAGCGCACAGAAAATGTTTCCGAAGGCAACTCGAACAATGGTTTTTAAATACATTGCAAAGAAACATAAGGCAACCATTGTAACGGGTGTGAAGAAGTGCGATTCAATGCAGATGTTTCGAATGGTAAGCAAGGCGCGCGGCACTTGTATTTATCCGCTTGAGAACTGGACGCTGAATGATGTTCTTGCATTTATGAAAGAGCGAAAAATCGGAATACCGCCGCTTACGAAAAAAGGTGTGCGCGGTGTCGGTTTGGAATACAACAGCTTGAAATTCATTTATGAAAACTATCCAGACGATTTCCAAAAAATAGAGGAAATATTCCCTTTCGCGCGCGTAATCTTGCTTACGCATAAATACTACAACATCAAAAACACGATGAGGATTGTATGATTAAACAGAATGAAACCGTTTCAATAAAAAGAAGTCAAGTCAATTTCGCTTCCTACAATCCACGAAAGATAACGTCTGAAAGCAAGCGGAAACTCGAAAAGAATTTGCAGAAATTCGGACTCATGGGCGGAATCGTATGGAACGAACGCACAGGAAACCTTGTTTCTGGACACCAGAGAGTTTCCATTCTCGACAAGCAGAACGGATATAAGGCTGACGACCCAAGCACCGATTATGATTTGTTTGTGACGAAAGTAGACCTTTCCGACGAAGAGGAAAAGTCGCAGAACATCTTTTTCAACAACGCGCTTGCGCAGGGATATTTTGACAACGACAAACTGAAAAGCCTCATGGACGAGGTGAAGTTTTCGGAGCATACGGGCTTTAACAAACAGGAGCAGATTTCATGGTTCGCTCAAACCGACTTGACCGATGAAGAGTATCAAAAGATTGCCGAGAAAGTGCAGTCCGCCACAGACAAAATTACGAAAATGCAGGACAAAAACAAGACCGAAGCAAATGCGAATTACGTTGTTCTCGTGTTCAAAAACAGACACGACAAAGAAATGTTGATAAACAATCTTGACATAGTTCTTGATAATGACCGGTTCGCAAATGGACAGGATTTCTTGTCTGTATTGTATGAAAAATGGGAAGAAATGCACGGATAATCACCCATTTTTCTTTTGAAAAATGCGTTTTATGGACGTTTTTCTATCCTTTATAGGCGAAAAATCATTCTAAATCATAAGGTTACGGTATATGGGAAGAAGAAAAATAGTAACAAGATTGAAGCTCATAAAAGCAATAAAGAACTCAAGCGGAGTAATATCCATAATCGCCGAAAGATTGCAGGTGTCGAGACAGACAGTTTCAAGGGCGTTGAAGAACGACCCGATAGCGCAGGAATACTTCGAGGCTGAATGTGATACCGTCCTCGACATCGCCGAGGTTGTCGTCATAGACGCGATAAAGAACCAGGACGTGAACACGGCAAAATGGTATCTGTCAACGAAGGGCGGAAAGCGTGGTTACAATCCGAGAATGGAGCTTAAAGCCAACGAAAACGAGCCTATCATTTTGAAATTCAACGACAAAGAAGGAGGTGATTTTGAATCTAAACCTGAATCTTGAGGAGTGTGTCGGACTCAACTACGATGATTTCCTCTACTCGAAGAAACGCTATCTGGTGTGCAAAGGGTCGCGCGGAAGCAAGAAATCATGCACGACTGCGCTGAAAATCATCTATTTCATGATGAAGTATTCCAAATCGCAGCCGAATACGCTTGTAATCAGAAAGTATTACAACACACACAGGAACTCTACAAGGGCGCAGTTGTGCTGGGCTATCGACAAATTGGGAGTACGAAGCCTATGGAAGATTCCGAAAGGCGAGAATACATTGACGTATTTGCCGACAGGACAGCAGATTCTTTTCAGGGGAATGGACGACCCACAGTCGATAACGTCAATCACTGTTCCGAGTGGGTATCTATGTTGGGTGTGGATTAACATTATCGGTTCACACATATTAAACTTCCTTAACTGCTGGAAATCTTTATAAGACAATCAGCAACCAAGTTATTTGAAAAAAATCTTTCTGTTATGGTATAATCATATTTATCAGATTTTGGAGGGCGATAATATGAGTGAAGAATGGAAAGACATTCCGGGTTTTTGTGGGTATTATCAAGTAAGTAATTTTGGAAATGTGAGAAGTTTTTCAAACGGTCATAAAGGTTTTAAGAGAGATGTGCCGAAAATGAGGGCTTTAAGCCTTTCGCATGACGGCTATCAGAGAGTAAGACTGTTGGCGAACGGGAAGGATATTACGGTAAGAATACATCGACTTGTTGCTGAAATGTTTGTGCCAAATCCCGACAGAAAAGAAACCGTGAATCACATTGACGGAAACAAGCAAAATAACAGGTCTGATAATTTAGAATGGGCTGACCGAAAGGAACAGTTAGTCCACGCATATAGAACAGGCTTGCGAAGTGCTAGACAAGGTTGTGAAAACACTTTGTCAAAACTTACCCCCGAACAAGTGAACGCTATCCGTGCTGAATACAAGAAAGGAAGCAGGGAGTTCAGCAGCGTAAAACTTGGCAAAAAGTACGGCGTTTCACATAGGGTAATATTGCTCATTGTGAAAGGCAAAAGCTATCGGAACATCAAATAAAAGGCTCAACGACTATCGAAAGCACATCTGAAACAAGGTGGAAGCGAGTAGAGTACAATCCAAGCGGATTGGAAATGGGAAGCATACGCAAGTATGAAGATATAGTCTGAACTTGTGGCGACACAAGAGATATGGCGGAAGCGGTCATATCGTAACGAAATTACGAGGAAGCGTTTCAAATATCGAGCGAAGAGGATTTCAACAAACTCGATATGTCGATTCGTGGAAAACTGCCTCCCGCATTGTTTCATCAGTTCATTCTCACGTTCAATCCGTGGAGCGACAAGCATTGGCTCAAGCGTCGGTTCTTCGACAATCCAGACGAGAACACTCTTTCAATCACGACGAACTACATGATGAATGAGTTTCTTTCAGATTCCGACAAGAAACTGTATGAAATCATGAAAGAACGCTATCCGAGACGCTACAGAATAGAGGGCTTGGGAGAGTGGGGAGTCGCCGAGGGCTTGATTTTCGAGAATTGGAGAGAAGAGGATTTCGACATCGAAGAGATAAAAGAACAGTGCAGGGGAAAGAAGGACAAACGAGGCTTGCCCGCCCTTGTGTCGGTGCATGGCATGGATTTCGGCTACAACGACCCTACGGTTTTGATTGGAGCGTATGCGGACAAAAAGGACTACAAAATCTACATCTATTACGAGTTCTTTGAAATTCAAATGGAAAACAGGAAGATTGCGGCGCGTCTGATTCAGGACGGATTCGGCGATGAAGTGATAAGGGCCGACAGCGAAGACCCAAGAACGATAAACGAGCTTCGTCTGTTGGGGCTTCGTGGGATAAGGGGAGCGAGAAAGGGAGCGGGGAGCGTCCTCGGAGGAATACAGAAGTTGCAGGATTATGAAATCATCATACACCCTCGATGTGTCCATACTGTCGAAGCGTTCTCAAACTACGCATGGAGCAAAGACCGATTGACCGACAAGATTCTGAACGTCCCGGAGCATGATTTCTCCCACGCTCCCGACGCTCTACGTTACGGGTGCGAGGACTTGAGCAAGTTTGGCTTGCAGGTCTAGCCGCTGAACGACTTTCTCAAGAAGCTCGTTCGACCTCTCTATCGTCTTCCGCAGTTTTTCCGACAATACCGAACAGTCCGAAGTCTCTTCGCTCTCTGTGGGAGAAGTCGGAGAATCGAACGCTCCAGGAATAATTGGAGTTCCTGTTTCCTTGTCGATGAATCTGATGTCGAGTTCTGCGCCCATTGCGTTTGCGAATTTCTCCAAGTCGTCAGAATAGAAAGTTCCACGAGCCATTTTTGTCGAAAGATTCGGCTGTGTCTGCCCTACAAGCTCCGCAAGTTTTGTCAAAGTTATGTTTTTCTTTGACATGCAAAGTTTTATATATTCTTTTGTATTCATGCTTATAAAATATCACAATTATTTATAATTTATCAACATGAAAAAATCCCTTGCAATAAGCAAGGGATAGCAGCAAATAGAATCATTGTTATTTGAGACTTTGAAATATTTAGAGCCTTTTCTAATCATTTTTAAACCTCCAAAAAAATGTTTTATTCAATCCACTAGAAAAAAATCTAGTGGATTAGTAAAACATTCTTTTTCCTTTATCTTTCAATTAAAATTTTATTGCCTAAAATATCATTTATTGTTTTTGCTGTTAAAATATGGTATCTCCCTTTTTTTGCAAAACCTTTTTTTGATATGACTTTAAGCCCATAAAAAGAGTTATTAGCAGCACTAAAAAAAACTTGCCAAACTCCAGCATAATTACAGACATATTCATTAGATATGTCCATTTTTTCCAAACTTTCCCTTAAAAGTTCAGATGTTCCAATTTTAAATGTAGTTCTTTCCATAGTTTTAACTCCTTGCAAGCTCTCTTGCTTGCTTATGTTTATATATTATAATGAAATCAAAATAATGTCAATGAAAAATATAAAAAAAATAACATAAAAATCTTGAAAATAAAATAATTCTTATTGACAACATTTCAAAAATGTTATATATTATAAATATCAAGATTAAGGAGGTCAAAAAATGACTGATTTTGGGGAATATTGCTATTCTATTAACTGCCCATTCATAAATGGTGGATTTCTTTTAAACAAAGAAGGCTATCAAGAATTTCTTGAACATGAAAAAAAATGTGAATGGGCCTCTAACTGTTCTTATGTTGACAATTTCAGAGAGACAGCAGAACAGCTAGAAATAGCAGATAGAGACTAATTTTTTTAGTCTCAAAGAGAAGGCAAGCTATTTTTTTTGGCTTGCCTTTACTTGGAGGTTAAAAAATGAAAGAAACAATTATCAGAAGTCCTTCCGATTTGGTTCCAATGCTCAAAAGCTATTCAACCAAAAAAATTGAATACTTTGGGATTGTCTGTCTTGATTCAGGGAAAAGGATTCTTTCAAAAAAAATCCTTGCTATGGGTGGTGAGAGTTCAGCTCAAATTTCAATCAAAACTTTGTTTTGGGAGGCTTGCAAAAAAAATGCTTCTGCAATCATTGTTTTTCACAATCACCCGTCAGGAAACCCACAGCCATCAGAAATTAACATGAACACAACAGCAAAAATAAAAAAAGCTGGGGAGATTTTGGGGATAACACTGTTAGACCATGTAATTATAGGGAGATATGACTATTTTTCTTTCCTTGAGCATGATTTGTTTGAATGAATAAGAGTGTTTTATCAATCCACTAGTTTTCTAGTGGATTGAGTAAAGCACTTTTTAAGGGCTTTAAGGTGGTAATCATGAAAAGTATTTATGTTTTGTCAAGTGCAATGATAGCAAAGAAATAAGCAGTTTTGAAACTCTCATTGTAACAACATCAAAAAGAAAAGTGATAAAGGAGGTTAAAGAACAGATTGAATTAGGCTTTATGACAGTTTCAAATAATGATTTATATGAAAATGTCATTCATTCAAATATTCCTTCAAGGCTTTTTGCATGGGAATTAAATAATATCCTTAAAAATGGATACCTTAAAGCATGGAATGACTAAAAAAATGCTTTAAGGTTGAAAGCAAGGAGAAAAAAAGATGTTTTGTATATTTGCAAAACATCTTTTTTGTATGTATACTATTCAACAGTTCAAAGGTCACTTTATCCGCCAAAAGCGGATTGAGCGACCTTTTTTTATGTTCGGAAGGGGAATAGATGAGCGTTATTGACTGGTGCAAATGTCCAAATTGTCAGATGAAACTTTTGAAGCTCACGAAAGAATCGATAGTTCGGAATGAAATCTACTGTAGACGCTGCAAGACTTCTTTCTTTGTGGACATAAAAGGCTTTGACGTAAAAATCGAGCCGATGAGCGGAGAGCAAGGGCCAACGCACCCTTAACAGCGTTTTTAAGCGGTGGTTTGTGAGTGTCCGAATGGACGGTAGCAGACTTGAAACCGCGACCCTATCGGCGTTGGTATCACCGAATGTCTTTCAGGAGGCACAGACTAAAAAGAAGCCGCCCTTCGGCATGGTTTCGGTATATTCGAGGGTTTTCCTTTTTCCGTTCAACTCGGAAACGTGCCTTCATCGCAGATTGGGGAAGTGGCTATCCCGCGTGGGTCATTACCACGATGTCGGCGGTTCGATTCCGTCATCTGCAAGGGTGTGAACTGATTTCGTTTCTGTACGAAGTCATTTTGCGTGAGTTTACTGGGTTAAAACCTGTCCTTTCGGACTTGTGCAAAGCCTGTCTTTCATCGCAATTTTTTTTTTGGAAACGAAGCGGAAGCTGAATTAGATATGGGTAAAAAAAATGCTATAGCGTACCCTAGCAGGTTTGATTCCTGCCGTTTCCTCTAAAACAAGAAAAGCCGTCAAGGACCTTCAAGGTCAGCGGAGTGCAGAGTCATTGACCTTTTCTGTTTTTAAATTCCTACAAGGAGCAGACACTATGGAGAACGAAAATCCACAGGCAACGGCAACGCCAGCCGACAATGGCAGCAAAAATACACCTGTCAACACGCCGACAGAAACACCAAAACAGACACAGGGCGCGGAAACACAGCCTTACAAGACATTCGCGACACAGGAAGATTTCGACAGACATTCAGCCGGAATCCTCAACAGCGCACAGAAGAAAGCGGAAAAGGAGCTTTTGGCGTTGCTCGGACTCAAGCCGGACGAGAAGGACAAACTCCAAAAGTTCAAGGAAGCCTACGACGCGACATTGAGCGAATCGGAAAAGAAGGCGAAGGAGCTTGAATCGTTGAAGAACGAGGAGAGTTCACTGAAAGCGTCAATCGCGGAGAAAGACGCGATAATCACGGCAATCACGAAGTTTTCTGGAAAGAAGGCGGAGGACGTGATTAAGTTCGTCAAAATGGCGAAAGGGCTTGTCGACGAGAACACGACAATGGAGCAGGCTTTGGAGCAGGTGCTTGCTTTGGCGAAGTCCATGAAGGACGACCACAAGACCGCGCCGAAGGGAACGCCCCCGGCGGAGAGTTCGGACGGCAAGACCGAAGAGAACCCATTCAAGACGAAGAACCTCACCGAACAGGGGAAACTCTTCAAGGCAGACCCTGAAAAGGCGAGGCGGCTTTACAAGGAAGCCACAGGAAAGAAAGCACCGTTCTAAACAGTGCTGAAAACAAAGGAGATGAAAACGAATGGCAAACGAAGTTACAAAACTTACAGATGTTGTTGTCCCGGAACTTTTTTCAGAGTATGTCCTCATGGAGACAAAAGAGAAGTCCGAACTTATCAATTCTGGAGCGATTGAGAACAACCCACAGCTTGACGTGCTTGTAAACGGCGGCGGAACAACGCTTAAAATGCCGAAGTGGAACGACCTTACAGGCGAATCACAGGTATTCAGCGAGAACAATGACATTGAGACCGATAAAATCACCGCATACAAGGAAATCGCAACGCTTCTGATGCGTTGTAAAGCATGGTCAGCGCACGACCTTGCGGCAGCCCTTGCAGGTGACGACCCGATGAAACGCATTGCGGAGCGTGTAGCGGCTTGGTGGATTCGTGACGAGAAGAGAATCGTCATGTCGATTCTTAAAGGTGTTTTCGCTTCTGCTAGTATGGCAGACCATATCCTCGACATCACGGGCGAAGCAGAACCGAAAGTAACCGCAAAGGCAATCCTTGACGCAAAACAGCTCATGGGTGACGCTGCCGATGATTTGACATTGATTTATATGCACTCTGCGGTTTATACCGAATTGCAGAAGCAGCAGCTCATTACTTTTGTCGAACCGTCAGAAACAAAAGTCAAGATTCCGACATATCTCGGATATAACGTAATCTGTGACGATTCAGCACCAGTTGAATTTGGCGAAAACGGAGCAAAAGACAAGTTCACGACATATCTTCTTTCTCGTGGCTGTATTCAGCACGGAGTCGGAACGCCTGCGGGATTCGTACCGACAGAAACAGACCGTGACAAGAAGAAGAGCATTGATATTCTGTACAACAGACAGGCGAAAGTGCTTCACCCGAAAGGAATGTCATGGATTGGCTCGGCAAACATCGCTGACGAGACACCGAACAATACGGAGCTTGCGACAGGCACGAACTGGACACGCGCGGTGGCAGAAAGCAAGCAGGTCGGCATGATAGCCCTCGTGCATACGCTGGAGTAGTCGCATGGTGACGGAGTACAACAAGTATCTCCTGAACAAGCGCAGAATGGAGGAGCGCGAGAAAGCCTCCTCCATTGCCGATGTTGGGGAGAAGGACAAGACTGTTTCCAAAACGGAAACGGTTGCTGAAAGTGTTCCAGGAACTACCGAGGAATCCTCGGCAGTTGTGGAGAAGAAGACGGACGCTGAAAAGATTCGGCGCGGAAGAAAGAAATCGGAGTAGGGACTATGGCGGACGAAAGCGAAGGCACAGCAACGACAGAGACGGAAGAAAAGACGTTCGATTATTTGAGCGTCGTCAAGATGTTTCTGGGAATCGACACGGAGGACAAGGACATGGAACTTTCCGTGTACATCGAACTCACCAAGAGGTCGATTCTCAACTACTGCAACATCTCGGAGCTTCCGTCCGCCCTTGACTACACGGTTTGTCAAATGACAGCCGACACATACCGCGACATCACGCAAAGCCGCATAACGGGCGATGTCGCGGGCAACGTGTCGAGCATAAGCGAGGACGGGCGGAGCGTTTCGTTCTCTTCCGGCACGGAGTTCAAGACGGCGGTTGAGGACAAAATCAGTCGCACTACCGAACTGAACCGATACAAGAAACTTTATAGATTGGATTAGGAGAATTACATGACATTCGGAGAAGCAATCGAAGCTCTTAAAAACGGAAAGAAAGTAGCCCGCAAGGGGTGGAACGGAAAGAAAATGTTCCTCACCTTGCAGGAAGGGAGTGAGGTTGACGGCTCACTCATGCGCAACGAGAACGCAAAGAACTTCTACGGCGACGGCAAGGTGAAAATCTGCCCGCATATCGACATGAAGGCCGCTGACGGCTCGTATGTAGTCGGTTGGCTTGCAAGCCAAACAGATATGCTTTCTGACGATTGGTGCGTGGTGGAGTAACTTATGAGCAATAAGACTAGACAAATACGCAAGAGCCAAAATGCCTTGCGGAAGGATACGGCAAGGGATTTGATAGCGGAACTCGAAGCCGCGCCTTTCAAGTTCCGTTTTCTGTTCGCGATGAAGTTGATTTTCAGGAGGCGGAAATGTTCGTGAGACTTGAGCTTATGAACGGCAATGTAGAGATGTTCGAGACGCAGAATTTCGTGTGCGCGCCAAAGGCGGAGATGAACCCCGACATACTCAAATGCGAGGTGTTCGATTCCTCCGGGAAGCGAAGATACGTTTCGGAGCGGCATTTCAAGGCGTTCTACAAAAAACACATCTACAAGCCTACAAAGGCGGCGGAAGAAGGAAAAAGCGAGTAATGGCGTTCGACTTTGGAAGAATCGGGAAGGCAATCGCGCGGATAATGGATTCCGACTACATCGACATCAAAAGGGACGTGAACGGAAAGTTGCAGGAAATCTACACGAACATTCCGTGCCATGTCTCATACGCTTCGACGGACAATCCAGACCCCACGAGCGTGGACGTGAAGCCGATTATACAGTCAATCAGCGTGCATTTGCAGAATTGGGTGGACATTCAGAACAACGATTTTCTCGTCGCAAAGAAAATCGACTCGGAGGGCAACATTGCGGCGGTGTACAGCGGACGTTGCGGGAATCCCGTAGTGTCGCAGGGGCGGAAGAAGGTTTCAATGCAGATGAACGGCACGGAAGCAGAATCCCCCTCTCCGATTCCTCCGAAGAACGGCGCGAAAATCACCATAAAATTCATTTCGGCGGACACGGAGATTCAGGACGCGCAGACACAGACGGCGGAGGTCGGAAAGCCGTTCGATTTGGAAGCTCCGACAATCGAGGGATATTCAGCCTCCGAGTGCTACATCGATGATGTTCTTCAAGAGGAAACTTCCGCACATATCGACAATGTGGAAAAAGACGCAAAAATCCGCTTTCTCTATGAAATTTCGGACATTCCGCAGTTCTTCCGATTCCTTGTCAACGGACTCTACACGAAGGACGACGGCTCTTTGGCTTCCGGGTGGCATTTGTACAAGAAAATCGACATCGATTCCGTGGCTATAAGCGGCGATGTCTACGAAATCACTTCCGACAACGTGGAGCTGACGCACGAGGACGGTGGACAGTCTTTGTCTGTTGAAATCGGTGCAAGAATGGTGCTGATTCCTGGGAATGTTTTTGTGGAAGTCTCCGAAATCGTGGAGAAAGGCAGCGGCAAAGTGACATTCAAAGCGGTTCCATTCGAGCCGACGGAAAAGGAAAAAAGCGCATACGTTTGCGGCTATTATGATTAGGGGGATTGCATGGGGTTCACTGTTGATTTTTCCGAGTTCGACAAATTGAAAAACGCTTACAAGGGAATGGAAAATGATTTCAACAGATTTCTACGGCAATTCCTTGTCGACATGGCGAACAAAATAATCTCCGAGACGAAGCTCAAGCAGACAGGACATTATGGGGAGAAATACAAGGCGTTCGACACGGGCGCAATGACGAACGCATGGGAGATTGGAAGCATACAGGGGAGCGGAAAGGAGCTTGCCGTTGAGATACGGAACGGAATGGAATACGCAACGGAAATCGAATACGGACACAGAATCGTGGTCGGCACGGGCGAGAACAAGAGAGAAATCGGGTGGTATGACGGAAGATTCATGCTCAAGACGAGTATCGACAACATCGAGAAGCAAATGCCGATTAGATTCCAGCTTGCCTTCAAAAAATTCTGCAAAGACCTCGGAGTAAAATAGAAAATGAGCTGTTCGGAATTTCCGAACAACTGCCCTTTATTGATTTGTTTATTAACAAAATCAAAACAATCTGTCATGATATGTTTGAGCCGAACGAATCGGCAAGGAGCGATTATGACAAAAGAACAAAAAGAACAAGTCGAAAACAATTTCAAGCAGTGGATTGGAAAAGCCATAATCCACAACGGAAGACACCCATTGGACAATCCCATTGAGAGATACTTTTCGGAGGTCGGCTGCGATGTCGAACTTTCGGAGGTCTCGGAGAGCCTTTCTGCGATTGTCGAGGAAGCCAACCGCGCATTGTGTGTAGGAATGAGGGGTGGTGCGAGACCTGGAGCCGGACGGAAACCGAAGGACGAAAACGAAAAAGTCGTGGTGGTTTCATTCTGCTGCACTCCAGAACAGAGAGATACTCTCCATAGCAGGGCTGTCGAAAGCGGAAAAAGCCAAAGCGAGTATATTGTAGGGGAACTTTTTGGCTGAAATAAGCTATCTGTTTTTTTTGTAAAAACTAATTGACAAAAAACAAATAAAATGTTATTATTGCTTATCAAGTGAAAACTTGATAAGGAGTCCAAAGTGAAGGAAGTACTACTTTACTTTGCCGACAAGGTGCTTGACTTCCTATTTTCCATGCTAGGTGTAATAGTGGCATATTACATCACAAAATGGCTTGATAGAGAATAGGAAAAGTCAAGGCTTTTGGCGGTGGGGGAACTTGCACAATCCTGTGTAGGTTCTCCCTTCCTTTTCAGATTTTAATTAAGGAGGCTTGATATGTCAATTTTAAAGTATGCGGTTATTTTTGTAGTCGCCTTTTTCGTTGGGGTTCTCTTGTATTTTCGCAGGAAAAAAAATGGAAACACAGAATCCTAAATATGTCGGCTATGGCTATCATGGTGGCGGACGAAAAAAAAAGGAAAATAAAAAAATTTTCGTCAGCACTACGATAAGCGGAAGCGTTGAAGAAATAGAGCTTCTTAAAAAAACCGCAAAAGACAATGGAAAGAGCGTTTCACGGTTTGTTTTAGATTGGATTCTTTCTATGCAATAGTTTTAAAAACACTGTATAGAGAGAGAGAAATAACAAATAAAGGGTCATTGAGAAATCAATGGCTCTTTTTTTTTAAATTACATAACCATAGGAGGGTTTTATGAACGAAATCGCAAAGAGAGATTCACTGTCAACTGATGAATTGGTAACAACAAAACAGCTTGCTGAACAGTTGGGAACGACAAAAGATGTCGTTATCGCAAATGCAAGAAAATGTTTGCCAAACAAAATCTTTGCTCAAGGAAAGGCGACTTATTGGAACAAATTGGAAGTTACGATTTTGCTTGACTATATGAAGACTCATACATCCAACAACCGAAGTGTTGAGTTGAACTCAACAGTTGAGAACGCTTCCACCGAACTTACACCCGCCTTGAAACTGAAAAAAGCCCTTGAGCTTGCGCAGGAAGCCTACGAGGAAGAGCTTGCGATTTTGAAGACGAAGAACAAGAATCTCGAATCGGAGAACGGAACCCTCAAGATAGAACTTGACGAATCAAAGGAATGGTCGACGATTCAGAAATGGTGCAACGAGAACGGATTTTCATTCAACAGAAAGGAACTCGCGAAAATCTCGTTGAGAATGGGAAGAATGGGATTCGAGCGGAGGAAGATATACAGCGTTGAATATCAGAATGGGCTTTGGTCTTACAGAAAAAGCGACATCGAGGATTTTTTCGAGAAGGAGCTTGAGAAAGGGCTTGCGTAAAACAGACGGAATCGAGGGTATTTTCGAGATTCTTTGCTGAAAAATGGCGAATCGGACGAGAGCCGTTATGATGTATTAAAAATCGAAAATATTGTATAATACAGTCGCTCTAAAAAAACGAACAAAACTGAACCTTCAAGGTCGATTTGAACCACGGAAAACGTGCTTTGAATCGGCCTTTTTTTTGTGGTGGAGGACTTTATGACGGAATTGAGAAGCGACGAAGTGAAAAAGGCGGTGAGTTCCACGCTGCTTGAGATTGCGCCTGATTGCGCCGTCTATACTGAATCCGTCACGAGCCCGAAATACCCTCACATCTTTGTCCATGAATTGAAATCGGAGGACGACGAGGACAGAAAATTCCGACACTTCATAACACACTCTTTCGACTTGCGGTACAGAGTGGCGAGCGACCCCAGCACAGAGCCGAAACTTGAGCGGAAATTGGAAGAGATGAGTTCGAGGCTTTTTTCCGGGCTGAATCTTCTGCCGTTCGGAAGTGGAATGGTGAGGGTGTCAAAGAAGAGGGCGGAGAAGACGGACGGAGTTTTGCATTTTTTTTGCGATATAAAAATTCAGGCTTTGTTGGTCAACCTTGGAGAGGAGACGACGAAGCAGAACAAGATAAGTGTGGAGGTAAAAAATGGCTGACAAGTACAAGACGGTGCAGAAGTCGGTTACGGCGATTCAGTACACGTTCGACACGCAAAAGGACGTGTATCTGTTCCTCGGAATGAAGGACATTACTTTCTTCGTGAAGAACAGAACGCTCACCGCAATCATCACGGGAAGCAACGACGAAAAAATCAATGTGAACAAAACGGATTGGATTGTCAAAAGTTCTGACGGAACGATTTCTGTATGGACAAACGACGATTTCAGCAAGAATTTTGAAAAAGCGGAGGAATAACGAATGGCGGGTGGAACATGGCTTAGCCAGAACAAGGTGCGCCCCGGAGCGTACATCAATTTCAAGGCGGTCGAGAAGTCTTCAATGACCGTGGGCGACAGGGGGATAGTGGCGATTCCTCTTGAGCTTTCATGGGGGGAGGAGGGAAAACTTACGGAAGTCCTCTCAAGCGAGCTTCTCGACGGCTCATCGAAGGCGAAGGTCGGATTCACGGCTTTCGACAGCGAATCGAAACTTTTGGCGGCGGCTCTCAGCTACTGCTACAAAGCTCTCGTCTACAGGGCGACAACGGGCGGACTCAAAGCCTCGGCGACAATAGCCGAGTCGAAACTCAAGGCAACGGCGAAATACACAGGAACTCTCGGAAACAAAATCACCATTGCGATTGAGGAGGATTCGGGAGTGTTCACTGTAATCACCTACGTTGACGGCGAGACGGTGGACACGCAGAAGGTCTCCGAGATTGCCGAATTGACAGCGAACGATTACGTCGTGTTCTCGGTGGATTCCGAATCAATGGCTGAATCGGAGCTTGCCGAAACAGCGGGGACGACCTTGAGCGGCGGAGAGAACGGTGTCTATAGCGAGACGGAGGAGTTCCCGAAGTACCTCAACGCATTGCAGACCGCGAGATTCCAGACGATGTGCTGCTTCTCCACCAACCCGACTGTGAAGATGAGCGTCCTCAACTTCATCAAGCAGCAGAGGGACGAGGAGGGCCGCTACATTCAGGGAGTCATGTCGTCATACGACGGCGCGGACTATGAAGGAATCATCAATGTTGCAAACGGTGTCGTAGTCGACGGCGTGGAGTTCTCGGCGAAGGATTCCGTGGCGATTGTCGCTGGAATGACGGCAGGAGCGAACTTCAACGAGTCCAACACGGCGCGCGTCGTGACAGGAGCGACCGACATAATCGGAGCGATGACCAACGAGGAAATCAAGAAGGCTTTGCAGAATGGAAAGTTCCTTTTCTCCGAAAGCGCGAGCGGCAATATCAAGGTCGAGCAGGACATCAATTCCTTGCACACCTATACGCAGACGAAGAAGTATTCGTTCTCGAAGAACCGCGTAATCCGCACGTTGGACGAAATCGGAATTACGACGAAACAGACATGGGAAGATTCCTACATGGGAAAGTTCGACAACACCGATGAGGGAAGAGGGCTTTTCAAAGATGCTTTGATTAAATATGGAAAAGAACTCCAGAGACTCAACGGTATTCAGGAGTTCGAGGGCGCGGACGACATCGAAATCAAGCAGGGGAACGACATCGATTCAGTCCTCTGCACATGGAATGTGAAGCCTGTCGACAGCATGGAGAAATTGTATTTGCTCTGTAACGTAAACAACTAGGAGGAATGACAAATGGCTGACAACTGGACATTCATGAAGGCGGCCGACGCGATAAGCGGAAAAGAAGGCACGCTTTACGCGACAATCGACGGAAAAGTAATTCCCGTGGCAGAGTGCAAAAGCGTCTCGGCAAAAATCGAGAAGCAGAAAAGCGAGTTCAAGGCTCTCGGCTACCGCGGCACACAGAACAAAGCGACGGGGTGGAAGGGTACAGGCTCGCTCACAATCTACTATGCGACAAGTATGTTCGCGAAGATGATGATTGACTACGCGAAGACTGGAAAGGACACATATTTCACGCTCAAAATCACGAACAACGACCCTACTTCCTCAATCGGGAAGCAGGAAGTTTCTCTGTTCGACGTGAACATGGACGACTCGGAAGTGGCGAAACTCGACACAAACGCGGAGTTCCTCGACCAACAGATGAACTTCACGTTCGCCGACATCGAGATGCCGACAGAGTTTGACGGAATCCAAAAATAAACAGGGAGAATGAAGAATGAGCAAACTTGAAGATTTTTTGTCGCTCGGAAAAGCGACAGACACAAAAGAGAAAATCGAGGTCACTGTTTCAGGAAAGAAACTGAACCTCACAATCAGGGTGATGAGCGAGGACGAACACAAGTCATGGCAGAAGCAGTCCATGACGATTGGAAAGAAGGGGAGCGTGTCGCTCGACCTCGGAAAGTACAATTCGCTCATGGTTCCCGCCTGTATCGTTGAACCAAACTTCAACGACGCGGAGTTTCTTTCAAAGGCGAAATGCGTCTGCGCATGGGATTTCATCAACTCCCGTTTTCCTGCCGGAGTAATCGAGGACATCTCCATGAAGATTCAGACGCTTTCGGGCTTCGAGAGCGGAGAGAAGGACATCGAAGACGCAAAAAACTGATAAGGGAGGACGGCGAATCGACATACTGTATGTACGCCGTCCTCAATTTCCATTGGAAGCCGTCCGAGTTCGCCAGTCTCGGACAAAAAGAAAAAGCGTTCGTCATAGCCTGCATAGACGAACGAGTGAGAGCGGAAAAGGAAGAGATGAGGAAAGCAAGGAGGTGAGACTGTGGCGACGATAAACACGACATTCGGATTCCAAGACCAAATGACACAAGGATTGCAACATTTGAATAGTGTACTCGCACAGCTCACTCAAGCCATGTCTGAAATGAACAACGTCACAAAGGGAGTAGGTGACGGACTTGATAGCATAGGCGAGAAAGCCAACAATGCAGCGGACAAAACCGATGATACATTGAAAAACCTTTTTACGTTTAACCAGGCAACCATGGTTTTTGACACTGTAACAGGAGCTATCGGGAACGTTGTCGGGCAGATGAACGAACTCAACGGAATGTATCAAGCACAAATGGATTCGGAAGCGAGACTTTCTGCTGTCATGGGTGCGCGAATGTCGGCGAACGCAGACGACGTTCAGAACATGGTAGGGTATATCGACGAGTTCTCGAAAAGCAGCGCATACAATAAGACAATGCTCACAAACGCCGCGCAGGAACTTGGAACGTACATCGACAAAGCAGACACTCTGAAAGGTTTGCTGCCGATGTTGACATCGATGAGTCAACAGGCCGGAATTGCGAACGAGCAGGGATTGATGAGCATGGCGACCATGATTGGAAAAGTCATGGGTGGAGACATGGGCGGTCTCTCGAAACGTGGTTGGCAATTCACGGAGTCCGAAAAAGAAGCGTTCAAATTAATGGGGGAAGAAGAAAGACTAAATTTTCTCGTAAAGACTGCTACAGAGAATATCGGAGAACAGGACAAAGCCATATCTGGTATGATGGCCAATCTTTCACCACAGAGAGAGCTTGAAAATCTGCAAAGGGAACTCGGCGGACTGTTTGGAGGATTCCTTGATTCATTGGGGAAAGCCCAAATGGAATTTAAGATTTTCATGACCAAAACGGTAATCAATGCATTAAATCTCGTAAACAAGCACCCGATTGTGAAGGCACTCATTACAGGCACGTTAATAACGGCTATTACACTGATTGGGGTAGCCATTGCGGGGTCGATAATTCCACAGTTAGCCGCAATGATAGGGAAATTAACAGTCATTGCAGCGTTAAAAACTGCTGTATCAGGGCCGTTTGCGACGATTGGTATCGCCATTGGGGCTTTGACTGCCGTTTGTGTAACCCTTAATCAAGAGATGGAGAGATACGGCAGAATAAATCAAGACCTCAATGAAATGTCCGACAAAGGAAGAAGCCTCATAGACGCTTTTACCGACAGCTACAATGCGTTGACTCCAGCCATAAGGAACAGCGCGGACGAAATGGGAAGGTTTTATGAAAACCTTCAAAACGTCGCGCTCTCCGACGCTTCATACAACAATATGAGCATGGAATTTGCTTCAAACAGGGGTAATCTTTCAGAAGGAACGTATGACGACGCTACACAGCTGAACTTCTTTAGGACAGAAATGGCGAGGATTGCGCATACTGCCGAAGCCTACAGCCAAATCCGAGATTTCAACTGGAGGTCTGCCGACTTGGAAGGATTCATCGAAGAAGTGAATCGAATGTATGGAGCGGGAACGGCAGCCGCAAACCAACTCATATTGTATAAACGGCAATATGACGAACTCATGGTGAAAGCAGATGAGGCGGCTCAAAGAATCGCCGCACAGAATGAAGCGTTAAGGCAGCAAGAGGAATTGGCGGAGCGCATAAAAGAGAGCAGACAAGCCGCCCTTGACATGGAGTCCGACATCGCAAGGGCGTATGGGAATACTGCACAGGGAAGGGCGGAAGAGCAGATGAAGGAGTTGCAACGTTACAAGAATATGCTCTCTTCTGGTGGATATGAAATGCTCGTCAAAAATGAATCAGGAGGGGCGGACAACAAATTCATAAATTTCACAGCGGAGCAAATGAAACAACTTAGAGCCATTGTCGCTGAAATGGAAAAGAAACTGAAAACGGACGGTTCTGGTGCCCTCATAACGAAAGACAAGGGTTTCGTCGAAATCTCCAACGACTACCGGGAGCTTCTGTCGAAGACCGCGACAAGACGATTCAACCTCGCCTTCAAGAACGTCGAGCCTACGGTGAACGTCGGAGGAATCGTGATACAGGAAAGCGCGGACGAGGGCAAAATCATTCAGATAATCACGGAAGCGGTAACGAACGTGAGTTCATCATCGCTTGATTCGGAGAGCGCATAATGAAAAACACATACGTCCAAGACGAAACAATCCCGATATACATCTTTCTGTCTTACGAGAAGAGAACACTGAAATTCCCCATAAACCCGGAGTCGTTGAAGATAGACAGAGATTCCGGCTCTTCCACAGTCGAAATCGAGGGCTTGGGGGAGGTCAGCATACAGTCGAGTCCGAAACTCGCGAAAATCTCAATATCGAGCTTCTTCTGGCAACAGAAGAACCTCATACCCTCGTTCATGTACGTCAACTGGCTCAAGGAATGGCAGAAGAGCAAAAAGCCCGCGAAACTCGTCGTTACACGATTGAACTACTCAATGCAGGTCACTTGCGAATCGTTCTCATACGAGATGAGGGCCGGGGAAGAAAAGGACGTTTATTTTGACCTCTCAATGCAGGAATACCGCCCATACGGAGCGAAGACGCTGAAAGGGGAAAAAAACGCCTCGAAACTCGCGAAAGTCAAGGAGATTCTCGGAATAGCCGCGAACTTCGCACCGCCCGTCCTTGTCGAAATCCCACGCCCGGCGCGGGGAAAGTCAGGAGCAGAAACGATAGGGAACTTCTTCACTACGACGCTTGGAATCACAAGCATTTGCGCGGTGGCGAAGAAGATTACAGGCTCTTCGGAGAACTGGAAGGAAATCTTCGACGAGAACCAAGACACGCTCGGCGACATATATGGAGACGGCGAAGAGATTCCAGTAGGAACGAAACTGAAAGTTCCTTCAAAATATGTGAGCGGAAACGGAAAAAACGTCTCCACGTTCGGGGAGGTCTGACGAATGGCGATAGAACTCCACATAACGAACAGAACAGACCTCACCGACGGTTGGGACGTGTCGTCTTTGGCTCACAACATAGAATACTCGACATCTCTGCTCTCACAGCCTGGAAAGCTCACGTTCACATTGGAGAGAGACCCGAACGGACTTCTCAAATTGGAAATTGGGCTTCGGGTGGTTTTCAAGCACGACGGGAAAGGCATATTCAACGGATTCATCTTCAAAATCGAAACGACGAACAAAGGCACTTATTCGGTCACTGCCTACGATTCTCTGCGATACCTCAAAAACCACGACTACAAGACGGTGGGAGAGGGAGAGCGGACGATGAAGGAAGTGTTCATCGACATCTGCACTGCGATGAATCTTGACTACAAGGTGGTCGGCTACGCCTCAAGCGAAGTCGAGAAGCTCCACAAGCACGCATGGCTCGACAAGTCGTATTTCGAGATTCTGAACGACTGCGTGGAGGAGATGAACCGGAGAAGCATATCGGTGAGGGTGTACGACCCGAACGGGCAGTACCTCGACGAGAAAACAAAGCAGTATTACTTCGAGCGTTCCGACACGGCGGAGGCGCAGCAGAAAATCCCGAAGAAGTTCTTCATCAAGGACGATTTTGGAGTCGTGACGCTGACAGACATTGACTCGAACTGGAAGATTCGCGAGGTCGAGAGAACCGTCCTACAGAGCAAAAGCGCATACGAGAACAGCTCCGCCCTTTTGAATAGCGTCGAAATCAATCCGTACATAATCGGAGAGGAATCGCTTCTCACAGGCTACAACTACTCGCTCGACATAGACACCGATTCCTACAACGAAGTTATTTTCATGAAGAACAACAGCGGGAACAAATCTACGGAGAAGGCTTCCGTACTCACCGCAGAGCCGACAGGGTGGAAAGAGAGGATAAAGGAAGGGCACGGAACGACGAACGACGGAATATGGGCTTATCAGGAATGGAAGGCGGGACGCTATCCGAACGCAGGCCCGAAGACAATCGCCTGGCTTTCGGACGAAATCGAGAAGACGATAAAGGCGCAGTTGAAAAACTCGGACATTTCCCATGCGGCGACGGAGATGAGAACAGACTATCAGAAAAAGTGGGGAATCCTCCGCCACATCGCCGCAATCAACGACGGATATTCGGACGCGCAGCTTGAGGAATACTCGAAACTTTTCCTTGAGGAAAACATGAGAATCAAGAAGCGACTTTCGCTTGAGGCTTTGGGAATTGACGGAATGGACGCAGGCGACGGATTCGTGTTCAAGTTGAAGCGTCTCGGAATAGAGGCGGAGAAGATGTACATAATCTCCGCCACCCACCGATACGAGGCTGACAAGCACATGATGAGCCTTGACGTATGCACCGACGACGCAATGCAAGAATTTGTTTGATTTTGTCTGTTCCAACTGAATGGAACAAATTGGAACAAATTGGAACAAGTTGGAACAAAATGGAACAAGTTGGAACAAACAAAATCAAACGGAAACAACGAGAAACAAAAAGAATCAAACAAAAACATAAAAAAACAGGTGGAACATGGAAGAGAACGCGGCAAAGAAACTTTATGCGGCTTTGAGGAAAATCTCGGAGCAGAAGAAGCGCGACACGATGATTATTGGAACTGTCGCGAGCGTGAATCCGTTGGAAATCGACATCGGAAACAATGTCGTGCTTACGAGTGATTTCCTGTACCTGGGGCAGATGTGCAGGCCGCACAAGGTGACAATGCCGCACACTCACATAATCGACACCCATTTCACGGAAGTGTCGCCCTCGATTGGAAGCGTCGGCTACGGTCTCATCAAGGGAACGGCTTTCGAGCAGACCCAGGCGGCGGCGGCGAAGTCGAAGATGAACCAATACACAGTGTTGGACGAGGAAGGAGAGGAGACGCAGCAACAGATTTCCGACGCAGACTTGGGGCGCGGAAAAGTCGAGACGGCGATAATAGTTACAGGGCAGGCGGCCGCGACGGACGATTCCGTGATGATTACAGACAACGGACACAAGCACATAATCCCCCGCCATGCGACAAAGAACGTGCATATCACGGGCGGAGACAACGCCGATTATGTCATGCTTGAGATAGAGCCGAAACTACAGGTCGACGACAAAGTTCTCATGTTCGCCTTCAACGACTTCCAGATGTTCTATGTCGCGGAAAGAATCGAAGCTGAATAAGCGTTCATTCTGAATCAACTTGGAACAAAATGGAACAAAATGGAACAAGTTGGAACAAAATGGAACAAATGGAACTGTATATGTATATGTATTTGTATTTGTATTTGTATTTGTGTGTGTGTATGTATATGTGCGAACGCAAAAAAATGCGTTTCGCTTCACCCACACCCACCCACACTTTTTTCAGAAAAAAAATAAAACAAGAAAATCAGGAATCCCTACTTGTCAAAAAAAAATTTTTGAGATATAAACAAAGCACTTCCTCGACAACATTTTTGCTTGCATACTCAAGTTGTCTCTCTCTCCTCGCAGTCTTTGAGTATGGCAAGCCTTTTTTGAACAGAACTTGTCCGCCGTTCGCAGAAACTGAAACATGATTTTCTGTGAGCGGCTCGGCTGGGTTGACGGAAATCCGTCATGTGCCGTATGGACAAAAAGTGCATTTTGCATTTCCTTGCCGATGTGGTAGAATCATGCCATGAAAAAATCAGACATGACTGTTACCATGCCGCTGACGGCTTGGAACGAATACGAGCTTCTGAAAGTCAAGTTCGAGAACCTCGTGAAAGAGATTTCCGCCTGCTTCGACATTTCAGAGGTCAAAAATGGCGGCGTGACATATTTCGACGCTCAAAGGGCGTTGGAAGTGTGCAAGACATTCGCTCCGTATTCGTCCGAAGGGTCTGGGTACATGGTGAGGGTCTGACACAAAACGATACAGCAAATTCAAGGTCAACTATCCCTGATGTGGGAATGTTGACCTTTTTTTTGTCTGTGAGTGGGGAGCGGAATCATGGCGGAAATCGACACGGGCGGATTCGGGGTACAGACATACCAATATCGGCAGCCGTCCTTGACATACAGAATCAACGACGAGACGGTGGCCGGGAAAATCGACAAAATCGAGAGCGTGAAGCAGTCCATCGCGCACATATTGCAGACGGAGCGTTTCGGAAGTCCCTTGTATTCCGACGACTACGGAGTCGAGCTTGAGCAGTATCTTGGAAAGGACATCGGCTACATTCAGGCGGACATAGAAGAGACGCTGCGCGAGGCGTTGACGCAGGACGACAGAATCACGAACGTCAGCGTCGAGTCTGTCGAGAAATCCTCCGAGCAGGGCGGCGCGTGCCTCGTCGTTTTTACGGTCAGCACAATCTATGGCGACATCGAAGAATCAGTGAGTGTGGGTTGAAACGGGGGGAATCGTGAGCTACAGCGAAGACAATTCTTATGAGAAAATCCTTGACAGGGCATTGAACAACGACAGACTGGTGAACATGGACAAGAGGGAAGGCTCTGTGATATACGACGCCCTCGCTCCACTTTGTCTTGAGCTTGCCGAGTGCTACGCGAAAATGGACATTCTGTCGGAGCAGACATACCTCATGACCGCCACGGGAACGAACCTTGAGAAAAGGGCATACGACTACGGAATATCACGGAAGAGCGCGACATACGCCCTCCGCACAGGCTCGTTCAAGAAATACAAGACCGACGCTGACGGAAACGTTGTAGTCGACGACGACGGAAACAAGATTCTCGTGGACATGGACATTGACGAGGGGCAGCGTTTCGTCGTCCCCAACAGCTCGATTACATACGTCTACACGGGGGAGTCGGACGGCTACAAGATACTCAAATGCGAACAGCTCGGAAGCCAAGGCAACACCCATGTCGGAATCATACTTCCGCTCACACCAGTTCTCGGACTCGTCGAGGCGAGAATCGTCTCGACATACACGCCCGCCGAGGACGAGGAGACCGACGACGAGTTGAGGGAGCGGACGAAACAGCACATCAACTATCAGCCATACGGCGGCAACATCGCCGACTACATCGAGACCGTGAACGCAATCGACGGAGTGGGACAGACGAAAGTGTTCCCCGCCTGGCAGTACAACGGCTCCGTCCTCCTTTCCGTCGTGAGTCCGCAGTTCGACCCTGTTTCCGAGGAGTTCGCGGCTCTGTTGAAGGAGGAGATTGACCCGGAGGAGGATTCCGGGAACGGAGTGGGAATCGCGCCTATTGGACATTTTGTGACAGTGACGACACCGACGAAGAAATCCGTAGATGTCACGCTCTCCCTTGAGATAGTCGTGGACACAGACGAGGGCGAGCTTTACGAACAAGTCGTTTCGATTATCGAGGCTTATCTGCTCTCTGTGAGGCAGGAGTTCAAGCAGGACGTTCGTCTTGCCGTCTACCGTTCAAGAATCATCGAAAAACTTCTCAACGGCTGTTCTTCGATAATCAGCGTTCAAAGCTGTCTCCTCAACGGTGCCGACACCGACATCGTGTACACCGACGAGGCGCAGGTGGGTATGCAGTATCTGCCGTATCTTGGGGAGGTGACGCTTCTGTGAGCTATGTGAAGAGATTCGCCCCCAAATTGCTTGAGGGCAACGAGACCACCGACGCTCTGTACGACGTGCAGTCGGAGGAGGTCGAGAAGATACAAGGCGAGGTCAAGAGGATATTCGACAACTGCTTCATCAAGACGATGGACGTTTTGGGAATACAGAGGGAGGAGGAGCTTCACGAGATAAAGGCGAACGCTTACCAGACGCTTGAGCAGAGACGCGAAGTCGTACTGAACAAAATCCTCTACCGTCCGCCGTTCACGAAGAAGAATCTCCGCCAAATCCTCGTGAACATTTGGGGGGAGGGCAATTTCGTCTATCGGTTCTACCCGGAGGACTACCGCCTCATCGTGGACATCGACACGAACGACCCGATAATCTACCTCCAATTCTCGAAGCAGGTGCGGAACATCATTCCGGCGAACATCTATCTGATTTTGGCGATTCAGTACACTCATCTGTATCTCGGAAGGAACTACACCTACGAGCGAATGGAGGAGCTGACATACGGCGAACTTTCACAGTACAAGAGCCTCGACGGTCTCCCGGACGTTGACGGCGACGAAATCATAAGGAGAAACGAATCATGGATTACACAGAGAACTTGAGCCTGATAAAGCCCGCGAAGGCGGAGCAGTTCAACATAGACTACCACAACACGAACTCGGACATAATCGACGCTGCCTTCAAAGCTGAAGTCGAGACGAGGATTTCCGTCGACACCGCCTTGCAGGAGCAGATTGACCTCAACCGCAACGAGGACAGGAGAATCGGAATTGTCCCCATTGCGAAGGGAGGAACGGGGGAGACCACGGCACAGTCGGCATTGAACGCGCTGCACGGAAGCGTGGCGACCGAAAGCTCAATCAACGCCGAGGACGAAATCACATTCATCAGGCGCACGGCGGCGGACGCTTCGACAGAGACTCCAGAAACGATAGACTTGAAGGACGTTACTTTGCAGACGCTCGCCGACAAGGTTTACGACCTCATCAGGGGGGATTCCGCCGTATTCTCTTCCACGAAGAACGGACTTGTTCCGAAGAGCGGAGCGGCGGGAAACGCGCTGTACCTCAACGCCGCCGGAGGGTGGACGGAGCCAGGATTCTCTGAATCGACAATGGACATCGGCTCCTCAAGGGAGGTTACGGTCGTCTCCAATACGATTTTGACGTTCACCGCCTCGCAGTCTGTCACGGTTGTCTTGAAGGACAGCGACAAAAGGGGAATTACGGCGACATTCTTCAATCCGACTTCCTTCCGCCACACGCTCTCGTTGAAGTTCTTTGGCGGCTCCGACACGGCGTACATCAAGGCGGGTGAGACCGTGCGGCTTTGGTGGACGGGGAGCGCGTGGCTGAACCTCGCCCTTTCCGCGCACGGCGTGAACTCGCTGTATTGGTCGAGCGACAGCACAGACCCGAAGTACATCTACGGCGGCACATGGACGCGGATAAAAGACCGCTTTGTGCTTGCGGCAGGCGACACATACGCCAACGGAGCTACGGGTGGAGCCGCCACGGTCAAATTGACAGAATCCAACTTACCTGCACATACGCATAAATGGCCATCTAAAGACATTAATATAACATCGGGAAACGAGAGTAATAATCACAATCACTATTTTTCAAC
>Ga0247611_10001496_pt1 | contig 41246 bp, 67 predicted proteins | sample 177DNAGHGhighgp2_FD_192422 | JGI IMG/M metagenome (GOLD analysis project Ga0247611, IMG submission 192422) | Sheep rumen microbial communities from Palmerston North, Manawatu-Wanganui, New Zealand - 1770 DNA GHGhigh gp2 | ecosystem: Host-associated > Mammals > Digestive system > Stomach > Rumen... | reverse complement strand
CATTGCGGACGAAATAGAAGCGGCAACCGGCATATCAACGGAGTTAGAAAAAGAGCTGCCTTTCAGTTGAGGGGGAAAGAAATGAGAGACGGATTTATTCTGCATGAGGAAAATATGGAGGACATAGCGGAGCTTTCCACCGAAGAAAAGGGTGTCCTTTTGACTGCAATAATCGCTCATTATTATGGCGAGGAAACAGAAATTGAAGAACCTCTCACAAAGGTAATAGCAAAAGCTATATGCCGGAGGATGGACAGGGATGCTGGCCTGTATGAGCTTAAATCCGAGGCTGGAAAGCAAGGCGGGAGAGGAAACATAAAGCAGAGCGAAAGCAAAAAAAAGCAGACGGAAAGCAAAATAAAGCAGACGGAAAGCAAAATAAAGCAGACGGAAAGCAAAATAAAGCAGAGCGAAAGCAAAATAAAGCAGACCGAAAGCCCTGTACCTGTACCTGTACCTGATCCTGTACCTGATCCTGTACCTGATCCTGTACCTGATACAGTTTCCCCCTCCGTAGTCCCCCCAAGGGGACGCTATGACCCCGACCCGGAACTCGATGATGCGATTACCCGGTTCCTGAAATACCGCAAAGAGCAACACGGGTTCAGGTTTAAGAGCAAAGATAGCTTTGCACAGTGGATTAAGCACCTTTACGAGCTGGGAGACACGACAGAAGAGCGGATAGCCATAATCAATCAAAGCATTGCGAACGGCTATCAGGGGATTTTCCCGCTCAAAAACAGGGGCGGGGCTTCGGGTCCGCATCAGCAGAGAGACGAGGGCAAGGAGTATTTGTTGCGATTGGCAAGGGGAGAAGAATCATGAACAAGCAGGAAGCGGGAAAGCTGATATATGCAATGACCGCCTTATATCCCGGACACTTTAACAAATACCACAAAGCGGATTATGAACCGATGGCGGCGGCGTGGAGCGCGGTTCTGGCAGACATACCGTACTGTGAAGCAGAACAGGCTTTGAAAGAATACGCAAGAACAGACACGGGATTTCCACCTACTACGGGGCAGATATGCCGAATTGTGGCAAAGATCAGGAAACACAATGACACGCTGCGCTATATGGCGGCAGCAGGTTTGATAGAAAAAATGGAGCTGAATGGATGAGAGAAGCTGGACTTTATAACCTTGACTGCATGGATGCCCTGAAAGAATACCCGGATGGTTATTTTGACCTGGCTATTGCGGACCCGCCTTATGGAGCAGGGTTCACCGAGGGCGGCGGGTGCAAGGGATGGTTCACAAAATATCATAAATCCGCTGAAACTCCCAAAAATGTGGGGGGGGGGGGGTGGAACCAATTCGGTCAACGGTTCGACAGGTACAAGACATTACTCGTTCGGGATCAGGAAATGCCGCAAGAGTTATCAGAACCGGCGGGACATGGGCGAGGAAATACGAAAAAAATTGTAGCGTGGGACACAGCCCCGGATCACTCATTCTTTGAAGAGCTGTTCCGTGTCTCACGGAACCAGATTATCTGGGGGGGCAACTACTTTGAACTACCTCCGACACGCTGTTTTATCGTGTGGAAAAAGCTGACCATAAGCGAAAACTTTTCAATGGCTATGTGCGAATACGCATGGACTTCATTCAACGGAAATGCCAAAGTCTGCGAGTTTGCACCACAAGGGAAAGCATCAGACCAGAGATTTCACCCAACCCAAAAGCCTGTTGAATTGTATGAGTGGATTCTTAACCGATACGCACAGCCCGGAGATAAAATACTTGATCCAATGGCCGGTAGTGGCTCATGCTTGATAGCCTGTCACAATCTTGGATATGAGTGTACGGGATTTGAGATTGACAAGGACTATTACACAAAAGCACAGGAGCGCATAAAGCGAAATGCGGCACAAATAAACATTTTTGATTTCTTGGAAAGGAGACACACACATGAAGAACGGAGTTGAAAAGGTGTTAGACACACGCGGTATCGGAGTAGTTGAGGCAATGCTTATTATCCTTGTCCTTGCGGGGATCGCGGTGTGGCTGTGGAGGTGAAAAAATGACAGCGAAACAGATGGTAAAGGAACTTCGGGAATATTCCTCACAGCGTAAGGGAGAGATAGCAGGGCTGACACGCAGGGCGGCAGATATGATCGAGGATCTGTCTGCATTGGTGAAGGACAGAGATGAGCGAACTGATTGAATTTATCTTATCCCTTGCCGTGGCTGACGTAGTGATGGTGTTATTTCCTGCGGCAGTCATGGCATGGGTGGCAAGGGTGATTCTGGAAAGGTGGGAGAAATGATAGGGTGCAAGTATTGTAGGATGGCAGAAAACGGCGATTACGGGGCTGACTTAACCCCGCTTGTGATTATGGATAGCGGTTGGGAGCCTATAAGCGAGGGAATGACCGCAAAAACGATTGACGGAAGAAAGTCACAGACCACACAGCTAATGGAGATTACAGTATTCCGGGACAATCTAAACGTGTGCTTTAATGGGGAATTTGAATTTGAACGCAAAATTAAATATTGCCCTATGTGTGGGAGGGAATTATGACCGAACTGAAATATTGCCGGGATTGCATATATGCAAAGCCACGGACGGACTTTTTGAAGGTCAGAATGTGGTACTGTCCGAAGCACAGGCGGTTTATCACAGAATACAGTTGTGTGTCGGCTCTGACTGACAAGGACTGTAAGGATTATCAGGAGAAGGAGGGCAAAGATTGCACGAACTGATAGAGAAGTACGAGCGGATGATTGAGGACATAGACGCAGATATGCGTGACGATCACGACAACGGCTTCCGGGCGGGCAAGTTGGCGGCGTTGGTGATGGTGGTGGCAGATTTGAAAGGGGTGGAGAATGAAACTAAAGCCGAGGATTAAAGAGTGTCCGTTCTGTGGGGGTGAGGTGTCGCTTATGAGCCTGACACTGCCGATAAGGATGTTCTACTGTAAAAATTACAAAACGTGCGGCGCGGTGGTCAGTTTCGACAATCCCACGGCGAACAAGGAAAAGGGAGATCAGCACAAGATAGAGTGTTGGAACAGGAGGGTTATCGGATGAGAAAATCAGAGATACGACAGGAAGTGCCGGGAGTTGAAGAGTGCTATCCCGTGAACCTCATGCGGGTGGTGCTGAGTGCGGATGATGAAGCGATAGACAGCCCGTGGAACTATGACATTTTGGGCTTTCAGAAACTCATTGCTGAACTGTCTGACCGTGAACAGCGGGTGATTGAATTGCGTTATCGTTTCGGAATGACGTTAGAGGGTGCAGGCAAGGAAATGCAGGTCACACGGGAACGGGTGCGGCAGGTGGAGATCAAGGCAATACGCAAGCTGTCGATGAACATTCACCGCTTCCAGAAGCCCGGACAGGTGGAAGTACATGACTATGAGGAACTGTTGCGGGAAAATCAGGTCTTGCGGTCGGCTTTCGATAATCTTGTGGGCGTGATTCATGACGTATATCCACAGATCCTTGATAAGGTGAAAGAAGCCCAAAGGAAAGCCGAGGCTGACTTGATGGAGAATAGGGACATTGAAGAACTTGAACTCTCTGTTCGTTCCTATAATTGCCTTAAGCGTGCGGGGTTGAACACCGTAGGCAAGGTCATTGAGTACGACCAGAATCCTAAAACATCATGGCTGAAAGTACGCAATCTCGGCAGAAAGAGCATTGAGGAAATCAGGAAGCGTATGTTTGAATACGCCGGGTACGAAATGGAGGGGGTGTAGGAATGACCTTTATCGTAATAGACAAAGAAACAGGCAGAGAAGTGTCAGATCGGGTCATCAGAAAGATCGCAAAAAACGGCGGATTAATGGAATGTGACATAGATCAATTCGCTGTGACCGAGGACGGGAGTCTTATCCTTCTGGACGATTGTGGAAACTGTACTTACTGCGTACAGGATGCGTTTGAGATTAGGATAGAGGAGGTACAGGATGGTAGTACAGAAAAACGGTGACATGAAGATCAAGGCAGAAAACCTCATAGATGAAGCATACAACAAGGGATATGCTGATGCCCTTGCTGCACGAAGCCCCGAAGAAGACGTAGCCTACCAGAGAGGGCTTGACGATGCGTGGGAGGCGGCGAAGAAGATTGCGCTGGCAGTAGAGGATGGCGGCCTGCTGAATGAAACGGCTTATGTTATTTTCGGTATGCGGTTTTATCAGGTGTTTAGAGATATGTCTGTTACCGAAGTCATAGAGAAGATCAGGAAATACGAACAGGATCACGCCCCAGGCTGCGATAATTGTAAGCATAAGGACGATCAGTTTTCTGTATGTAGTGGTTGCGAGGACGCGTCAGAGTATGAGACAAAAACCACAGAGGCAAATTGTGGCGAGTGCCACAGGCGTTACTATTGCGAAGCAAGTCCAGATAGTTGTATTCATGCGAAGATGGCACAGGCAGACGATGAAATCGGGGTCGGGGACGAGGTAATCTATCAGCGCAAATCATACGACCCTCACAACGGAGAAAAAGGCGTTGTTATCGGGATTAGCGGGGATTGGAGAGAAGTACGGTTCCTGTCAAATTGGTCAAGCGTAGGCGTGCAAAAAAACAGCTTAATCAAGACAGGCCGCCATTTTGACCAGATCCAAGAGGTTTTAAAAGCTTTAGATAGAACGGAGGAATAACGTGCATATTTATTCCAAAGATGCACGAAAGGGGTGTAAGGTTGAGCCACAGGCAGAAAGCGAGAAAGTATGAGTAAAAGAAAATGGGTGAATTGTACTGCTAAAGATGTAGTGACATTAAGTGGTAGTATCTGGAATGATGATACAAGAATGGTTGCTAATGCTGTGAATTACAATGCACAAATCTTAAAGGATGCATTAAATCGAATTGCAGAGCTTGAAAAACGGATAGATATGTTACAGGCAGAAAGCGAGTGATAAATGAAATCATATCAATGGTGGAAAAAACAAAAGAAAAGAGTGCAGAAAAAGTACACTTTATTGTTAGGGCGATATTTGTCGCCCAAAGAACTAAGAGAGTGGTACGACAAAAGGACAGGCAGAAAGTGAGGATAAGGATGTTGAATACCAAAGACAGATAGAACAACTTGAACACGATATCTTGTATGAACCGACATTTAATTCCGAAGATGGGAGTATGTAAGCAGATAAGGCAGAGAGTGAGGGCGAAGAATGAACAAACAATGTAAATTCTGTATTCATAGTGATGTGTGCGCATATAAAGAACATTATAAAGATGCCGTTGAACTTTATGAAAAGGCAAAAAATGAATGTGGTAAATATCCATATTTTGTCTGTGATATAAGGTGCAGTAAATATTGTAAGATAGAAAAAGAGCCGAGGATGGCAGAAAGCGGAGGATATGGAATGAATGAATGAAGTAAAAATGGGGCAAGTTATAGTTGATAGTTACGGCATCAGTAAGGTCGTTAAATTGGATGGTTTCGGCGGCTATACAGCAGAGCAGATAATACCAAAAGAGGTTTTCATCAAAGCCTATAATAAATATATCAAGGCAGAAAGCGAGGAGGGAAAATGGTTCTAATATGCTTATTTATTATAATCACACTTTTAGGTTTTATACTTGCAAAAAGTGATATAGGCGAGGATTTAGAGATAGCCGGAGGGATTATAGGTGTGTTTGGTTTTGCTTTTTTAATTGGATCACTTATCATAATAATAGGAGTACACGCAACTGCTGACATTAGTATTCAGAAAAACAAAATGCAGTATGAAGGATTATGTAAGCGATATGAGATTGTTAATTCGGATTATGAAGATGTATCTAAATCTGATGTAATAAGTGATATAACAGCATGGAATATGTATGTATATAACACCAAGTATTGGTCAGAAAATCCGTGGACGAATTGTTTTAATCCCAAAAAGATTGCGGATAATTTGAATTATATTTCATTGGAGGAAGAAAGCGAGGATAAGGAATGACAAATCAAGAAAAATTTATACAAATATTCGGTATAGATGTGTGGCAACAGATGATTGTATTTAGCGGACTTGCGGCGCAATTCAAAGAATACTGGACAAGCCCGTATAATGAGATGGATTGTCGAGATTGCAAAGAATATGAGGATTGTCCTTGTGGTAAAGACGGACACGAAAGCAAAACATCACAAGGATATTCAATAGGCGAATGCAAGGATGGTTGAGCCACAGGAAAGTGAGGATAAAGAATGACAAGAGAAGAATATAACGAAGCAACATATCAATATCTTAAAGAAGTACATGGAAACGGTATTTTCTTTTATACAAGTTGTTGTGGAAACAGGATGTATAGCGTTGATTGTGATCCTATGAAATATCACGGACACTTATGCCCAAGATGTTTCTGGCATAATAAATCAGTAACATTATACTTGCGTGGTACACCAGAGGGTATAAGAGTATTTGAAAATGAATACGTTGTAAGGGCAGAAAGTGAGTGAATAAATGACACACAAAGAAAATATAACGGCGATACTTGAGTGTTATTTTACAGGATTTAAGAAAGAAATAATTGATAGTGCCTGTAATCGCATATTAGAGCAGGAGTCTTCCGAGGATGCGATAAGCCGAAGAGAAGCAATAAAGAAGTTTACATATAACTACAAAGGAGAACGTATCGCGGATTACGATTGCGATAATTTTCCTGTTCAGATTGACGTGAAAACGGTTAAGGAAATATTGAGGGATTTACCACCCGTTACACCGCAGCAGAAAATGGGTCATTGTGAAGATTGTAAGCATTTCCGTAAACTTCCGTACCATACAGATACATTGGGAAAATGTGTTCAGCACACAGGATTCTACCCAAGAGGAGATTGGTATTGTGCTGATTATGAGTCACTGGAAAGCGAGGGATAATATGAATACCGAAAGAAACTGTCAATCTTGTAAATATTATAAAGATGGATATTGTGAGAATTTAGAATTAAAACCATGTTATCCTCAAAAAGGATGTGATGATTTTGAAAATAAGCGGATGAGTAACAAAAAGTGGATTGATTTTCTTTGCGAGCAGTTTGATATTAGTCGAACATCCGCAAGAGATATGCTTCATGTTATGATGTCAATTAAAAAAGAGGATAATTTTAAAAAACAATTTAGTCAACAAAGTCGAGAAATAGTTAAGCCAGAGGCAGAAAGTGAGGATAAGGAATGATTAAGTATGATGGATATACTGAAGAAGAAATAAAGAAATTGTCACAAAATAATCAAGACTTGGGGCGAGTACAAGAAAGAATGAACCAACTAAAGTACGAATTATTTATGATGAAGGTTCGATTGCAGATGAATGATGATACATTACAGAAAGGATATTTTGAAATTTATGAATGACGAAAATCAGATACAGTTACTTAAAAATGCAATAAGAGCATATGAAAATGGAGAAATACTCGAAGCCAAAGACAAGGCGATAGAATTTATCAATAATATTACTGACTTTGAGGCAGAAAGCGAGGGCAAGAATGAAAATCACGATTAACATACCGCAGGAGGATATTCCCGACAAGCAGGGCATCATCTGGGTGGAAATACACTTCATTGGCGGGAAGGTGTGTGAGTGTGATTACCCCTTTGAGGTGGAGCAGACAGGACAAGTCATGACAAAAAAAGAGGAAAGGCTGACCGAAGTGTTGAGGAAAAACCGCGAGAATATGTTAGAGATGATACGGGAAGAATCCGGGAAGATTGAACTGATCCACAAGGATATAGCGGAATATCCCGCGCCGGTCATTCCTAAACAGGAAGCATTGGAAATCATCAACAGGGCCATGAAGGGGAGTGAAGGATGAAGCATTACGGCGATATTACAAAGCTCAACGGCGCAGAATTGCCGGTCGTTGACATTATCACGGGCGGCAGCCCTTGCCAGGATTTAAGCGTAGCCGGTAAAAGGGCGGGGCTTGCCGGAGAGCGTAGCGGTCTGTTCATGGAGCAGATCAGGATAATAAAGGAGATGCGGGAACATGACAGAGATACAGGGCGTACAGGTGACGATATTCGACCTCGATATATGGTTTGGGAAAACGTACCCGGAGCATTCAGCTCCAACAAAGGAGAAGATTTCAGAGCCGTCCTTGAAGAAACCGCAAAAGTTGCAGAAAGGGATGCCTGCATACCTGAATTTGAGGGGAAGTGGCCATCAGCAGGTTGCATCATGGGAAATGGGTGGAGCATTGCTTGGAGAGTACACGATGCGCAGTTTTGGGGAGTCCCCCAGCGAAGAAAAAGAATCGCGCTTGTCGCAGATTTTGGAGGACAGACCGCACCCGAAATACTGTTTGAGCGCAAAGGCTTGTCTGGGGATATTGCGGAGAGCGGAACGCCGTGGGAAGGTGCTGCCGAAAATGCTGAAAGAGGCTTTAGAGAGACAGTCGCGGTCTTAAACGATCAAGGCGGCTCCATAATGGGAGTAAGCGAGGGTGTTACCGGGGCATTGAGGGCGCAGGAACACGGACATCAGCCTGTCGTTTATGGTATATCTGCCTACGATAGCAATGCCATGAAGTCTCCAAACCCTCATAGCGGTATTTACGAAGCTGATACCACACGGACGCTTGACAACAACGGCGGTAATCCGGCCTGTAATCAGGGCGGTATGATGGTGTTAGAGAGTACAGAACAACACGCCGTTTGTGTCGGTAACGGTCAGTTGGCACAGGCAAGGTTATCCGACAAAGTAGGGGCGTTAAATTGTATGCACGATCAGCAGGCGGTATTAGTTAAAACTGGGGAGATACTACATTGAATAGCAGAGATTATAAGATTCCGCAGGCGGTATGCTATCGCAAACAGGGACACCCTCGGACAGCGGAAGAACCGCAGAGTTGGGAGCAGACAGACACAAACGACACGCTGAACGCATTTGACAATAGCGAGGGCAGAACGCCGACTTTGGTGTATGACGCAAGAGGGAATGGGGGGGGCGATACCGTGAACACAATTACAGGAGATCATCAGGACAGAGTGACAGACTACACGGCTCTTGCGGTTGATTGCAGAAATGGAAAAGAAAATGGCAATGTTAATGGGACTTTACAATCAAAGGAACAAGGGTACAACACGAATAGTAATAACATTGTTCGATGTGATACTGTTGTCCGGCGATTGACCCCGCTTGAATGTGAGCGATTACAAGGATATCCAGACGGATGGACGGACATTGGAGAATGGATTGATAGTAAGGGTAAGAAACATAAAGATGCAGACAGCCCACGATACAAGGCTTTGGGAAATAGCATTGCGCTTCCATTTTGGGAGTGGATGGCCGGGCGGATGGTGAAGGAACTCGACACAGAGGAGCCGACAATGGCAAGCCTGTTTTCGGGCATAGGCGGTTTTGAGCTGGTGTTTAGCAGGGCTGGATGTAAGCCTGTATGGGCGAGTGAAGTGGAAGAGTTCGCTATAGCAGTAACAAAAATCAGATTCCCGGAGGATGCGGAGGCATGAAACAAAAGCACATGACACCAGAAGATATAAAGCAGGCCGTACTTGAACAGAGATCGGCATTAAAGGAAGAAGCTGTCAGAAAAGCATCTGATGAAGTAGTGAGTCAGATATATGCGTGTCTCGCGCTTGCGATAATGGAAGATCGGGAGGATATAAGGACGGAGGAAGAACGGGGAGAGTACATCCAGCGAATATATGACAGCACAACGCGGATATGGAGAGAAGCAGCGGCAACAGGAAAAGCACGGAGTTACAGGCTGATTACGGCAAAACTCAAAGACAAATACGGGATAGTGATAGCCGGATTGTGAAAAATCGCCCATAGAGGGATTTTGCGTCCGTGGGAGCTGATGCGGGAACGCTTTCGAGAAAAAGCCGGAAAAATTTTTCTCTCCCCAAATATAACATTGGCATTAAAGAACGCGCGTGATATAATAACTATGCTTCCATACCATACTCCTTTTTGTTATAGAAAAGCCCCCGGTTAAGTCCGAGGGCTTTTCACACACACAATATTGAAAAGGATCACTTGTTATTCTTCTGCTCTTTTAATAACGCCTGCTCCTTTATGTCCTTTCTGACAAGCTGGCGCAGGTACTCGCTCTTGTTAGGCTGGCTTTGAATGTGTTCAATGAGTTCTTTATCCTTTGTTTTGGAAAAGAAAAAACATAACGTTTGTTGCGTTTTCCTCACGTTCTCCCGGCGCAGAATTTTGTATACTTCCTCACGCTCTTCCGGGGCGTAGTGGTTCCGCTGCTTTTTGGGGGCTTTTTCCTTTTTGATTTTCTTTTTCGCCTTTTTCTGGGCTTCAAGTACCGTTTTGATTGTCGGCGGCGGTACTTTCCGATTATTACGCCACCTGATCGGTAGCTCCAGTTCTTCCTCCGGCAGGTCCTGAAACATATACTCCCACTTTTCACGCATCTGTCCCCTCCTTAAATAACCAATCTGAATAATCCTCCGTGACAAGTCCGAAAAAATCATCAGTGCGCGTAAAATGGTAATCTACGCCGTAAAACTGTGATACTGCGGCATGAATGCCCTCATGTTTGGCTTGTAATATTTCTGTATTCTTGTAATCGTGTTCTTTCAAGTAAAAATGCCATGCGGTGCAAGTGTCTTTCCAGATATAAAACAGCTCACTTTGTTTGAATTTTTCTTTGTTAAATTTTGCCATGATTTCACCTCACCATTCTATGATCTTGATCCCGCTTTCAAAAGGATCTTGACAACATACCCCACTGGGGAAACGGTAGAGGGGGATTGACTGCCCCTCTAATAGCGGTTGCTCCCCACACAACACGCCCCTCATACTGCGGCTCACTTTCCCGGCATATCCTAAAAGGCGCGGTTGTTCTCAATCGGTCAATATATGCCCCTTGTGATGGCGCTTTCCTGTATCTCATGCTTTCCCCTCCTTTCACTTAAACAAAACATCAACAACATCGTCACTCTTGATTTTGATTGCATCCTGTCCGGCAGTCCTGACATAGCACTCACCATAGAGCGAGACAAGCGGATCAACGCTTTCATCCAGCACGTATCTATAATCGCGCTTATCGAATTGCCGCAGGCAGATACGATTGTAAAAGCACGTTTTGACCATATCGGGAATACTTTTCCTTGTGGCCTTCTGCGTGCATATTATCAAAAAGACTCTCGCGGCCCGTCCTAATATCGCGATCTGCTCAATATAGTACAGGGTCCCGTCCTTCTTAAAATCCTTGTTCATCGTGATAGGTAACATTTCGTCAATCACGATATAGAGCGGGTTCCCGGTGTATTCTTTCAGCCCTTTCTCTTTTGTCTCCATGATCCGCGCCTGCATCTTGCTATATGCCGCCCTGATTGCCATTGATATACTTGAATTGTCATCAGCATATATAATTGCGCGGGGCTTGTACTCTTCCAGCTCTAACTTTTTGGGATCAATGAGGATCAAGTCGGCCTTTTCCTCAATAAGCCGCCGAACAATTTTATTTTCCGTCCAGCTTTTGCCGCTGCCGGTGTCTCCGGCGATTAGTGTGTGTGCAAGCATTGTTTTATCCTCCTGTGTTTTTTATGTCACTTATTATCCTGTGTTTCGGCCCCGTCCTTCCATACGGTCTCGCCGGTCCCACCGTTTGCTATAACTTCAACGGTGGTTTTCTTTTTCTCGCTGTCGGTCAGGTGGTTCCATATCTCATCTGCTCTATCCAGCGCGGCGGCTCTGTCCTCATAATCTTCCGGGAAATAATCGCCGTTTCCGCTGCGGGGGGCTTCCTGCACTACATAGACGTCCATGAACCCGTCCCGCTCAAGTGCGTCAAGGATTGCGGCCGTGTCCGCAAAGGACAATTTGCATTCCAGGCTTGCAGCCTCTTCCTCGATGATCTCTTCCCATCTTACGCGGCTGTACTTTATGCCGGCATCCTCAAGGCTTCCGATATAGGCGCGGAGATCGTCACGCGTTGCAAGGTCAATGTTATTGTTATTCATCTTTTTACCTTCCTTTCTGCCCTGTTTCGGGTCTGCTCATAATGTTTTATTGTTTGCCCGTCTTTATCCCGGACGGGCAGCGGGGCGTTTCTATTAGGCGTTTAATTCTCTCTGCACGGCTTCCAGCGCATAACGCGCGCTATTGTTTAACTGTCTCTGCCAAGCATTTTCATGCGGTGACCATCTAAAACCATTTTTCTTTAGGATCGCGCGTGTATCTGCTTCGGGCTTGTCCGGGAATATAAGTTGTAAGCGCATAATTTCCGTATTTTCTCTGATTGTAAAGCCTGCCTCCGCTTCTGTTTCAGTCGTTCCGGCTTCCTTTACCCTTTTAAGGCTTTCAAGCCTCTGCTCAAGCCTGTGGATATTAGCGTTATTGTTTGATAATTCATAAGAGGGGTACCCTATACGGCCGCAAAAATCCGGCTTCCGCAGCTTTTCGATCTCTTCTGCGGTATATCCCAACTTTTCAAGGGCTGCGTTTCCTTTTGTCGTGTCTTTCATCCTGATTGCCTTGTTTGCTTCCCGCATAAGCTCCTGATGCTTTTTCAGCTTTTCAATTTTGGCTTCCAGCTTTTCAACCGCGTCCGCATCCCCTGATTTTATAATGTTTCGGCCGTGATAGATAGCCCTGATTTTTTCCTTAATCTTTTGTATCTCGTTATACTCCTGCATATTTCTTTCCCAGGCTGCAACCTGTTTCTGTTTCCGTCTTGTGGGAAAATTTGCGGGACCGGCAATCAGGACGGACGGGCAGCGGGTTCCGATAGCAAAATCATTATTATAATTTTCAGCAAGTTTCCGCGCGTATCTGTCAGCAAGCGCGGCGATTCTTTCGGCCTGATTCGGGACGGCCTGCGCGACTTCTTCCGCAAGGGTGTATATTTCATCCACCTGCGCGCGGTATTCTGCGGTTTTTCGGCCGGGATTGTAGTCCGTAAATGACATATTCTCATGTGCTCTGCGCGCCATTGCTTCATTTATCGGGTAATATTTTCTGCCGCTTTCGGCTTCCTTCTGCGCTGCTTCCTGCGTTTTTTTGTATTCTTCCCAGGCTTCAAAAATTGTGATTTGTTCGTTCATTGTGTCCCCCTTTCCCGGGGGCGGCTCCTGCGTCCGTCCCCGTGTGTGTGTGTACGGCTATGTTTCAGGCGGCGGGATCTTCTGCCGGTCTCCACCAGCAAGATGCTTTCCTGTCCCACATATAGCCCGCGGCCTTTATCTGCTCTTTTATCGGGCGGGTGTTCCCGGTGATAATCTCGCGGCCGTCCTGCGTCTCCATTTTGCAATCGTCCGGAAGATCCACCTGCCCGCGCTGGATCTTCTCCACCTGTTCAGCGGTGAAAAAATACGCGGTTTTCATCAAGTAACGGCTCTCTGTTGTTTCGTCTCCGGCGTGGAAAAGTTCGCCGCCGTCCGCATCCGTCATTATTGCGTTAAGACTGTCGGCCTCTTCGGCGGTCATTGTTCCGTGTTTTTCGGTATATTTCCAAATATCCGCTTGAAACGCGGCCTTTTCCCCACGCTTTACAATATAGCCGTGATCTTTCCACGCGTTGAAAGTATGGAAAGCGGGCATTTTATAATAAAACAGATACTCAACGATCATCTGTGGGGTGAGTAGTCCGGCGTCAAGTGCGGCCTGCATGATTAGATTACTATTCCGCATATCAAAACCGATCAAAATTGCGGCGTTCGTGATCCAGTCCGGGCCGGTCAAGAGTCCGGCGGCTTCTTCTTTCGTCATAATCTCGCGGGGTTCCGGCTTTTTCTCGCGCTTTGCGGGCTTGTCCTGATCCGCCTGGACCGTTTCCGGCTCATTATCGGCGGCGGCGTCTGCCTGATCCTCTGCGGGCTTGTCCTGAACAGGTGCCACGGGGGCGGGATCTTCTGCGGGGGTCGGCTCTTTTTCCTGCATCTGCTTTGCTGCTTCCATAGCGGCGGCAAGGGCCTTTTTATGTTCTTTCGCGGCGGTCTTTTTCGCCTGCTTTGCTTCCAGCTCTGCGGCGGCGTTCGCGGTGGCCTCTGCGGCGAGTGCTTCAAAATCCGCATCCTTGAGGTTGACCGGCAGCAGGACGAGGGACACGATCCCATCATATACGCCGACTAAAAAGGTGCTTTTAGGGGAGAAGCTCCCGGAGGGAGAGAAAAAGAAAAATTCAAAATGGGTGCTGTTTTCTGCAAGCCCGATCAGCTTTTCATCATAGGCCGCAGTCTGTTCCTTGCTCTCATCCTGTATGATGCAGTACACGGCTTTTTTCCTCCCGATCTCGCGGGTGACGGTCCCGAGGTTATAGACCGGGATCAGTTCGTTATACTGGAAAGCCCGCGCGGCGTCTACGAGGATATGCCCGGCGCTGTTCTTTTCCGTTGACATAGGCCGCAGGGCGGCGGGGTCGGCTCCGTCAAGGTCGGCTACCAGATAGAAGCCGTAGCCATCGCAGATATAGTTGAGGCCGTTCATCTCCACCGTGTACCCGTTGTGATTCTTGTTGATCTTGTTTACAAGTGTCTTTTTCATCTTTTTCCGTCCTTCCCGGGCTTGTAAGCCCTATAAAAAATATTGTGTGTGTGTAGGTTCGCCCCGGCGGCGGGGGTCGCATCCCTGCGGGGCCTGATCCGCTCGCCTTGACTATGATTATTTTATACATTGTATAACGAATTTGTCAAGACTAACCGTGCAAGCCCAGTGTTTACGCCATTCGTTATTTTTTTAACAATCTTTGGAGGGGCTGACAGGTTTGAGAGGCACGCTCTGACCGGGGATGAGGGTTTTTAACATCCCGCAAACCCGCATAAATAAAGGCTTTGCGGGGATATGGCAGGTGTCAAAATAGACATTGTTAAAAATTTATCAATCCGACATCCCCGCTCTGATCGGCTCTCTCGCTTGAGTGATTGCATAAGTAAAGTGAGAAGATCACCGAAAAATGGCAGCTTGAAACAATGGGCGAGTTTGTTTTGAGTACAACCGAACAAGTGTTCGATACTCCGGCGGGATGGTCCTGCTGCTGATCTGTCCGGGAGGGGGAGGGGGGGATGTGCCAGGGTGGCAAGCGGCGGGGGTAGTCCTCCGACCAAATTTCAAACAAAAAGTTGCCTGAAAAAAGAAATGTAGTAAAATTAAATCACGATATAACAAAAGGGGGTACGCATGAAGAAGATAGAGGAAAAGAGGAGAACGCCGAACCTTGTATATGAAATGGTTGCGGAGGACAGGCAGGCTCTTTCTCTGTACGGAAATGGGGATGGATATGTCGAGAACGCGAAGTATGTTGTATTTGCGGAGCGGTGCGGGAGTTATGCGCCTGTTGATTTGACGGATCAGGAACAGGTGTTTGACAGGACGGAGCAGTATCTGAAACTGTGCGTACAGTTCAGCATGAAGCCGAGCATACCGAGTTATGCGCTTGCATTGGGGACAACGGCAATGGGGCTTGAACAGATACTTCTTGATAAAGCATCAAACCGGGATGCGGTAAGGTGCATCAGCCGGGGGTTGAGCATGATAGAGACGGTTCTTGTCAATGCGGTTGTAGACAAGAAAGTAAACCCTGTCACGGCAATATTCATGCTAAAAAATCATTTTGGATATAAGGACCAGACGGAGATTTCTTTGAGAGGGTCGGTCAAACACACGGTTGATGCTGCGAGTTTGGCGAATAAATATCAGGCGGTGATAGAGGGATGATCCCGGTCGCAACATGGCAGGAAGAAAGGGAAATAAGCGATGAAGCCAAAAGGCTACTTGACCTTGCGCCTCTGATCCTGAAGAACGTGGGGAAAAATGACACAGCGCCGGGGGCGTATCAGGATATGCTGTGCGTGATGGAGGAAATACGGGATATAAGCGGGCTCTACCACAAGAGGTTTCACGGTTGGAACAGGTCTTTGCAAAGATACGCAAAGGCGGGATTAAAGAGGGTCGGTGTTCGGGATGAGGTAGTGGGGGATCTTCTTGACGCATACGGGAAAAGTCTGTTAATGGAGGCCCCGTATGACTTTGACCAGTATATGTTGTATATGGAGTATGACCGCCCTGTTGAAAACAGGTTCTATCTTCCGAGGAAAAGGCAGTTAAAGCCGATAGTTGATGCCTTGCAGGAGCTTGAAGATGGGAAGATAGCGGAACTCTTCTTGTCTCAACCTCCAAGGACAGGGAAAACAACACTTCTTGATTTTTTCTTTTCGTGGGAGGCAGGAAAATACCCGGAATGCAGTAATCTTTACTCGTCATGTTCCGACACGGTAACAACATCGTTTTATAACGGCCTTTTGGAGCTGATGCGGGACCCGTTCACCTATCATTGGCAGGAGATATTCCCGGATGCTCCCATCGTGAAGCTGAACGCCGATAAGCAGACAGTAAACGTGCTGACAGACAGCAGATTTCCAACAATAACGTGCCGGTCAATAGACGGAACGCTGAACGGTGCCTGTGATTGTGACAATATCCTGTGCGGGGATGATCTCTGCAAGGGCATAGAGCAGGCTGTCAATAAAGACGTAATGATGAAGCTGTGGCAAAAGGTCATGAATGATCTTGATTCCAGGGCGAAACAGACCGCAAAGAGGATATGGATCGGCACAAGATGGAGCCTTATTGACCCGATAGGCAGCAGGCTTGACCTGTTGGAAAACGACAAGGCGTTTGAAAATCTGAAATACAAGGTCATAAATCTTCCCGCGCTGGATGATAAAGGGCAGTCGAATTTTAATTACAAGTACAATAAAGGCTTTTCCACGGCTGACTATGAGAAGAAAAGGGCGCAGTTTGAGCGTGCCGGTGATATGGCCTCATGGCTTGCTCAATACATGGGAAGTCCTGTCGAAAGATCAGGCTCCCTGTTCACTGCGGAGGATATGAGGTTTTATAACGGTCAACTGCCGGAGGGGGAACCGGCGCGTATCTTTATGGCGGTTGATCCTGCATGGGGAGGCGGTGACTTTTGTGCGGCTCCTGTGTGCGTTCAGTATGGGACGGATATATTTGTCCCGGCTGTGGTATATACGGACGCTGACAAAACAATGAGTACGAAAGAGATTGTGACGCTCATAGAAAAATACGGCGTGTCTACTGCAAGGATAGAAGCGACAAAAACGACAATGCCCTTTGCTGATGAGGTGAGGGTAAGGCTGCGTGAAGCTGGGCTGGTCTGTTCGATAGAAACGAAACCGGCAAGCACGACCGTTTCCAAAGAGGACAGGATCAAGGACCGTGCGCCGGAGATAAAGGAAAACTTTGTCTTTCTGGAACCAAGAGCAAGGACGCGAACCTATCAGCGGTTCATGGATAACGTTTACAGTTTCACTTTACAGGGGCGAAACAAGCACGATGATGCGCCGGATTCCCTGTCAATGGCGGCAGATATGGTATTCAGGCGAGGAAACATATACGGACAGGTGTTTAAGAGGTTCTTTTAAGGAGGTCAGAAATGAAGATCAGTAATTGCGCAATGTGTAATATTCCGTCAGTCGTGGAGCTGACCGGGGAGGGCGCAAGGCGGTATTGCCCTCAATGCGGTATATCAACTTCCGTCAATCCCATCGAGGAATGGGCCAACAAAGAATGGAACGCACTCTGCAAAACGACTCATACCAACGTAAAGAAAATGGTTGAAGATGCCACGCCCAAGATCATCAAAAAAAGGATAGAAATAGCGGAGGAAATCATAGCAAGGGAAAATTCCAGAAAGAAGAGCGAAGCCCGGTTAAAGGGAGAAGCCCGGAAGAAAGCAAAGGAGGCGAAAGATGGCAAGTAAAGAACTGTACGGCCGTAAGGTGATTTATGCTGATGCGATAGAGGTTGATTCCTCAAATATCGGGGCAATCGTGAAAGAAGCCTATGACACCCATGAGGGGAATTCATCAGATATAGATTATCTGTATGGTTATTACCTCGGAAAGCAGGAGATCCTCAACCGGGTTAAGACCTACAATACCGAGATCAATAATAAGGTGGTTGAAAACAGGGCATATGAGATAGTTTCTTTCAAAACAGGCTATCTTTTGTCTGCTCCCATACAGTATATAGACAATGCCGCCAACGATGATACGGAAGAGGTTGAAAACTCTGACCTTGCACAGCTTACGAAGTGGTGTTCCATGGAAAACAAGGACACGGAGGATATGAGCCTTGCCAAATGGCAGAGCATTGCAGGAACCGCTTACAGGATGGCATTGCCTTATAAAGAAATCCTGTTTGAGAACGGCTCACCCTTTGAGATTATCGGTCTTGATCCCCGTAATACCTTTGTTGTGTATTCATCACGGCTCGGCCATAAGCCACTTGTCGGCGTGACCTATATAACCTTGTCGGATGATAAGAAAATATTTTATTGCTACACAGATAAAGAGTTTTTCGTCCTTAACAATGATTTTGAAATCTCCACGGACGAAGAGGAAAAATCAGGGTCACATTCTCTCGGAATGATCCCCATAATCGAATATCCGGCCAACAATTCAAGAGTCGGTGACATTGAGATTGTTCTTACCCTGCTGGATGCCGGAAACACAATACAGTCGAACCGCATTGACGGTGTTGAACAATTTGTGCAGTCAATCCTTTGTCTGGAGGGCATGGAAATTATGCCGGGGCCGGATCAGACACAGACTCAGGCTGAATCAGCATTTATGGACGAATTGCGGGAAATCGGCGGTCTCCTGCTGCCGCCTGGTGCTAAAGCCTATTATCTGTCACAGGAACTCAATCAGGACCAGACGCAGACGCTCAAAGACGATAATTATGAAGCAATTCTTACCATCAGCGGGATGCCGAACAGGAACGGCGGGTCAAGCACGAGCGACACGGGAAGCGCCGTAATTTTGCGCGACGGGTGGAATGCCGCAGAATCACGGGCAAAGTCAACGGAAAACTTCTTTAAGCGGTCAGAGCGGAGATTCCTGAACCTTATCACCATGATAGCAAATGAAAACGGTTTGCAGCTTGATCCGCAGGAAATAGGGATCAGATTCCCCAGAAGAAATTACACAAACGACTCTTCCAACGTGTCGAATCTTACAACCATGCTTTCAAGTGACTGGATAAGGCCAGAGTTTGCTTACGAACACTGCAATATGACACCCGACCCTCACAGGGAGTATCTTCTTGCGAAAAAGTGGCATGAAGCGCAGGAGGAAGAGACTGTCAACGATCTTGCACAGGTAAACGCCGAAATGAGCGAGGAAGAACATGAAGCAGATCACATCACAGAAGACGCAGTTTGAGTATAACGACCGCATTGTAAAGGTCTATCTGAAAAGGCTTGTGCGCCTGTTCAGCTCTTTCAACCGGGCAATGAGCAAATTATCCTTTGATGAAATTAACTCATTGTCCGGGGAGACTGTCGGGCTTGCGAACAAGTTGTATCAGGAGATTTCCGCGCTTATCTTTGAGTATCTGACAGCGGTTGCAATGCACTATTACGGTTATGTAACGGAGAAAAAGTCTGACAACGGCTATTTTTACGGTGAAATTGACGGTTTTGACGGAAAAAAGCATGAAATTGACTTTGATCCGGCGTCTTTCGTTGATGAATACCTGGATAAGTACAATCCTGTCACGAAATATCTGTACTTCCCGGAGATTGAACGCAAAAAAAGCCGGTTAGTTGAGTCTATAATCGCCGTTGAATTGCCCCAAAAGACCCGTGGAATGAAGATTGCGGCTATCGGTGCGGCGATTCTGACCGCTCAACGGCTTATTGTCCGGCAAATGGAGCAATATGGGGACTGCGTGACTCTTGCGGTCACCCAAAAGGCATACGCTGACTGTGGCGTTAAAAAGGTTATATGGCATACACAGGAGGATCTTAAAGTATGCGCCGATTGTGATGAGCTGGATAAAAAGGTATTTGACATAGATCAGGTACCACCACCGCAGCATTACAACTGTCGGTGCTGGACTTCCCCTGTTTTTGCGTGATTTTTGTTGACAAGTAAAAAAAGTTTGATAAAATTAAATCGTAATTTAATAAATGCGGAGAGAACCGCCAAAAACCCATCTATGCAGAGAAGCATCTAAACCCTTTTCGCAGTTTCGGAGAGAACCGAAGAAAACCCAAGGAGGAAAAATGGCAGATTTAGTAAGTATTGATACCAGCACGATTGAAGGTTATGAGGAAATGTCTGTTGAGGACAAGCTGAAAGCACTTGAAAGCTACAAGTTTAACGATGTGTCAGCCGATCTTGCGGCGGCGCAGGAGGAAAACAAGAAGCTGAAAGATGCGACCAACAAAGCCACGCATGACAGGAGCGTAGCCGACAAGGAACTTAAAGCCCTGAAAGAACAGATCAAGAATGGCGAGGGCGAGAAAGACACAGCACTTGCCGATTTACAGGCGAAATATGACACGCTTGTAAGGAAAAGCACTGTAAGCGAGTACAAGGCAAGCCTGATCTCACAGGGATATGATGCGGAGCTGGCATCAGAAACAGCGGAGGCAATGGCTGACGGCGATATGGATAAGGTGTTTGAGAACAACCAGAAATTCATTGAAGCCCACGACAAGGCGATCAAAGCTGACTTACTAAAGCAGACTCCCCGCCCCGAAAAAGGGGGAACGGGTGATCCCGGTGTTCCGGCTATGACTGCGGAAAAATTCAGCAAACTTTCAACAGCGGAACAGATTGCGTTCAAAAACGAACACCCCGACAGCTTTAAGAAGCTAATCGGGAAGTAAAGCAAAGGAGGAATAAATAAATGGCTGAATATCTCGGTTATCCTTTTGACGCGGAAGTGTTTGATTACAACTGGAAGAACGAAACCGACCCCGTTCTCACTGCAATCCTTGAAAGTGGGGCAATGCAGAACAACGAGGAAATAAAAGGGCTTGTTTCCAGAGGATCTGACACATACACAATTCCGTTTTACAAGACCATCGGGGGAGAACCCGATAACTATGACGGGCAGACCGACATTAACTCATCCGAGCCTGCCGGAAGCGCACAGTCCGGCGTTGTCTACGGAAGAGCCCACGGCTGGACCGCAAAGGATTTCGTTTTCGATTTCAATAGTGGTGCTGATCCTATGCAGCAGATCACCTCACAGGTCGGTAAGTTCTGGCTGAAATACAGGCAGAAAAAGATGATCGACATTCTCAACGCGGTTTTCGGCGTGGTAGGCTCCGGCGAGTTCAAGGACTGGGAAAACCACAAGATCGCCACCGGCGCAGCTCCTACCGCTACGGATATTTCCGATGCCCTGACAGCGGCTCTTGGTGATGCCAGAGGGAATGTGTCACTTGCGATCATGCACTCCCATGTGGCTAACGAGCTTGAGGACCTTAATCTGCTGAACTTCCGCAAGTACACCGATGCTTCCGGGGTTGAGAGGCAGCTTAACATTGCCGACATTAACGGTCTGACCGTTGTTGTTGACGATGGTACGCCTACCGCTCCCGCTGATAGTGATGGACAGGCCGGTGTTTATACCGTGACCGTTTCCGGGACCTGGGCGGCTGGCGATACGATCACGATCAACGGCATAACCTACACGGTTAATGCCACGGATGGAACGACCGCCGCTAACATTGTTGGTGCGCTTGATGATCTGACCATTTCCGGGTATGCCCTGACTTCTTCGGGGGCTGTTCTGACCTGCACCGAGGCTTCCGGCTCTTATGGTAAGGTAGGTGCGCCCCGCGTAGCTGTGAACAGCAAGGCCGGAAAAGTGGCTGTTGCCGTGACCACAGAGGGCGTTGTGGTATCTTCCACGCTCCGTTATACAACCTATCTGCTCGGTGTCGGGTCTCTCCTGTATGCTCCTGCATCAGTCAAGACCCCCTCGGAAGTCGCAAGGAACGCCGCAAAGAACGGCGGTGAGGACACCCTTTATACAAGGGTGAGGGAAACCATACATCCCAACGGCTTTACTTTCACAAAGCCTGCCGGATATACCTCGTCTCCGACCAATGCCGCCCTTGCTGCATCCGCGAACTGGGGAATAGTCGGCAATCCCAAGAATATCAACATGGTGAAGCTGGAGACCCTGTAATATGGCATCCGCGCAGTTCACAGGCGATTCGATAACCACGATTTTTTCCCTCCCTGTACTCCCTGCGCTCGTTACGGCTGTGACTGTGGCGGGCGCAGGACATCCCTTTAAGTGGAGCGGAAAAGACATTACTTTGACCGATGCCCCTGACGAGGGGGCAGAAGTCATTGTTACCTATACGTCCAAGTTGGAAATGTTGAGGACTCTGTGCGGCCAGGATGATGTGTCGGACGAGATGTTGGAAACATATCTGACATTGGCGGGTAACGCGGTAGTGAGAAAAAGGTTTCCTTTCCTTGTGGATTCTGCAAGTGTGCCGGTCCCGGATCAGTTCGCCGTGCTTCAATGCGAGATAGCAAACGAGATATTCCAAAAGCGGGGAGCCGAGGGCGAGAACGCACATTCCGAAAATGGCGTAAACCGTTCGTATGAAACCGCAGGAATATCAAGCAGCTTGCTTGATAGAATCATTCCTTGCGCAAAGGTGCCGGGTGTATGAGAACCGTAGACCGCAACAAAAAGCCCTTTTATTACAGGATATATGCTGGACAGATCCGGGAAAAGGACGAATACGGCGATTATACGGGCGAAAAAAATGTTATATATGCTGACCCCATACGCCTTAAGGGTAATATTTCAGCGGCAACGGGGAATGCCGATCTTGAACACTTTGGAACAGGCGTAGCCTATGACAAAACTGTTATTTTGCAAGGCACAGATTACGCAATTACGGAAACCACGGTGTTATATGTAGACGTTCTCCCGGTCATACAGACATCTGATGAGGAAATAGACCCCGAAAAGACCTATTACACGTTCCTGAATGGGGAGGTGGAAAAGGTCGAGAGCCCTACGCAGGAAGACATTGAAAGCTATTACGAAATGAACGAGGACTACGATTATATAGTAACCAAAGTCGCAACATCGTTGAATTATACGGCACTTGCGATAAGTCAGGTGAGGCACCAGAAAGCATGAGTATAAAGCTTACGGGAAACACATCAAAGGTTATCAGCGATCTGGAAAAGATCAAGGAAACATTTGAAATGAAAAATCCCAGACTCCGGGCATTTTGCGAATACATAGCAGAAGCCGGGAAGATAAAGGCCGAGGATTTATACAATGCGGCGGTGAAACTTTCAGGGGACGAGACCCCTACTGTCAATAACGCATATTGGCTCAACGATACAACGATGGTGCTGACTGCGAGTGGTGCTGACATTCTGTTTATTGAGTTCGGGACAGGAATACTGAATTTTAGTAACACTTACCCCACAGACACAGAGGATGCCGCCCGAAATGCCCGTCAATTCTTTGGCTCAAGCTATTCCGCAACGCATACATGGATAGACGAAAAGGGCAGGCAACACGGCGGCTGGCTGATAGAGCCAAAAGTGTCAAAATTCAATGGTTGGTGGCCGTATGGCGGCGAGTGGGTATCTGGCAATCCTCCGGCTAAAGCAATGTATGAAGCCGGGAAAAGGATGCGTGAGGTCATAGACAAGGCGGCAAAGGTAGCGTTTGAAATATGATTGATGTTGAAAATCAGGTAATCACATTTGTAACAGAGGCTTTTGCGGGAACAACGTATGAAGATATTTACCTTTCGTCCGATCCTGCAAGAACGCCTAACACGTTCCCATGTGTTTATCTCGCTCAATCAGACGCATACGAACCATCAAGCCGTCCTGCTACAAGAGAACAGCTTTTTGAAACCGTGGTTTTTGAGTGCTATGTGTATTCAAACAAGACCACGGGAGCAAAAGCCGAGTGTAAAAAGGTGATGGAGATTGTGGATGAAGCAATGCGGATTCACAACTTTACGCTTATGACCGAAACCCCGCTGATGCCGAATGTGGACACTGTAAAGGCTATAAGGTTTTCCCGGTACAGAGCGAATGTCAGTACCGTTAAATATACAGACGCTGATAAACAAAGGAACATAATTTATTCAATCTAACAGGAGGTGTAAAAATGGCACTTTTAACCGCAGGAACATTTCTCATGGACACAAAGACATCCGGGTCAGAGTCAAAGATAGCGGATATTACAAGCTATCCCGACATTTTCCAGCTGCCCGAAACCATTGATGTGACTACGCTTTCGGACTATATGCACAAGTACATAGATGCGCTTGTCGATACGGGAGGATCGCTTGAATTTGGCGGGTTTCTTGATACGGACACCCTGGCTCTTCTCGGTAAGACAACCACCTATGACAGCCTTGGCATCTGGGTCGGCGGGACAAAGGACGAGGCCAACGGAACAATTACCCCTACCGGGTCAGTTTTGAAACTTAATATGTCTGCATCCGTGACTGTGACGATGGCGGGCGGCGGCGTAGATGCTGCTCATGCCGTAACCATCGGGGTGACACCCACCAGCGCGATCACCATAACACCTGGGACGATCAACAGGAATGCAACAGAGGGAACCTGACACGCACACAAAGGAGATAGGAAATGAAAAAAGAGGGAAAGATAAAAAATATCACGTTCACTTATGACGGCATAGATTACGTTCTGGAGTTTACCCGGAACGCAATCCGAAAGCTGGAGAGTGAGGGGTTTAACCCGGCAGATTATGACAAGAAGCCTATGACGGTCACCAATGACCTGTTCCGTGGTGCTTTTATCGCTCATCATCCCATGACGAACAAGAACCTCATAGACGAAATCTTTGAGAAGATCAGCGACAAAGAGGGCTTGTTTGATGCACTTGTCACCCTCTATCAGGCTCCTTTCGAGGCAATGACGGAGAGCCCGGAAGAGGGGGGGATCACTTGGAAAGTGGGGAAGTAAGTCCCTCACTTTCCGCGAACAAATCGACTTACAAAAGATTCACAGAAGCGTTTGAGGATGCGTTTCCCTACTATCTGGCCATAGGGATGCCGTCTGATGAATACTGGAACGGACGGGGCGATCTTGTGACCGGGTACAGGGAAGCGCACGAACGCAGAATGAACCACGAAAACTTTATGACTTGGCTGCAAGGCTTGTATATATATAACGCAGTCGGCTCTTTGGCTCCTGCGTTGAACGCAATGTCAAAAGGCAAGGTCAAAGATTATATTGAAAAGCCCATACCCATAACCAAATCAGAAAAAGAGCAGGACGAGATAGACAAGATGAACAAGCTGGCCGTTGCAATGATGGCATGGGCTAAAAACTTCAAACCGAAAGAAGAGAAAGAAGAGGGATCGAATGTCGAGTGTTCAGGCTGATGAACTGAATATAAAAATAAACCTTGACGTTCAATCCGACGCTACAAAGCAGATCGGCAAGATCGTCAGCGGCATTAAAACCCTGAAATCCACAGTCGGCGGCGCGGATAAACTTGATTCTTTTGCCACATCAATAAACACTCTTTCAAAATCCTTTGAAACCCTGAAAGACAGCAAGGGAGCAATAGCCACGATGGGACAATCCCTGTCGGGGCTTTTAGGCTACCTTGAAAAGTTTGATCCCGCTAAATATATGGCAGGGCTATCTGGGCTTAATGCAGTCTTTGATAAGCTCGGAAAAAGCATGGAAACCTTTGTCCGCAGGGCGGCAGGCTTGCAGGAAGCGGCAAACGGGGCAATGTATATCCAAAATGCCGCAATGTCTCTGAACGGTATCTCCGTCCCGGATGATGCAAAGGCAAATCTTGACAAGATAGCCGATGCGATAAAACGAGTATCACAGTATGGCACGGCATTTAACAACTTGACTGCCGGGCTGAAACGGCTGCCGGAGGCGGTTGCCGGGATGAACACAACCATTGATGATAAGTCGTTCAACACGCTTAATCAGACGGTTGCCCGGCTTAATACTGCGCTTGCAGGATTGAACAGAGAATCCGCAAACGCATTTACGCACGTTGCACAGGGCATAGAAACGCTGAACAAAGCGGGCGTTAATCCCGACCTTGCGAACAATATGCAGGCGGCGGCTGATGCCTGTAATAAGTTTATTACGGCCTTTGGCAATGGCGTTTCCGATGAAGCATTAGAGCGGTTTTACCGTCTTTCCGATGCACTTCAAAAGGTCACAGAGGGCTACAAATCCCTTAATGCAGCGCAAAGAGCCGCGAACGGCGGTATGCGGAGCATGGGGGGAGACTCCGGCATTTTTGGCAGCATAACTGCCCTTATCGGGAAGATCCCCGGTGGTGGCAATTTTGCGACACTCACAGGAGAGATCGGCAAGCTCGGGGGAGCAGTAGAGGGTGCGGCGAGTGGTGCAGCGGCGGCTCTTGGAGTTGCGGCGGCGGCTATCGGTGCGCTGGTTGCGGCATATAAGATACTTAAAGCATGGATTACTGATGTAAACAAGGTCTTTGACGAACACGTAGAGTTTCTGAAAAAGATAGGCGAGGCAGCTATCCAGCTTGGAAGCACCCTCGGAAGCGGAGCGGTTGAAGCTTTCAAGAAAGCCGGACAGGCGGGGAAAGCCTTTGTGTCTGGAATATATGGCATAGCGGAGGCTGTCGGTAGCCTGAAAGACCGCATGGATGATTCATTCGGGTCAATTTCAAAGACGGTCAAAAGCATGGCAAAAGCCCTTACAAAGACCCTGCGGATGATTTTCAACACTCTTACCAGAATGACGATCCGCAAGGTGTTAAATGCCATGTTTTCACAGTTGAAAGAGGCTCTTGATCGGCTGGTGAACTATTCCAGATATGCGGGAACACAATTTGCTAAATCTATGGATATGTTCGCAACGTCAAGCCGATATTTCGGCAATTCCTTTATGGCTATGGTATCGCCCATAATCAACGCGGTAATGCCGGTGCTTGACAGGCTTGTGGACAGTCTTGTTAATGTGATGAATCACATCAACGAGTTTATATCCTTTATGTCCGGGGCCTCAACGTGGACTTCTGCTATCAAAGTCCCGATAAAGTACGGCACAGCAGCGGAGAAAGCCGCAGAGAAACAGAAAAAACTCAACAACACGATCCTTGCCTTTGACGAACTGAACAGGCTGAACGGGGATAACAAAGACGATTCCAGCATGGAGGGGGTCTATGAGTTTAAGGAAAACCCGTTCGGTGATTGGCTGACAAGTATAAAGGACCTGGATTCGCTTTTCGGCAGGCTTGCGGCAAGCCTTAAAGGATTCACGGCAAATCTTAAAGAAATGCTTGCAAGTATAAATTGGGATTCCGTATATGCCACGGCTGAACGGCTCGGACAGGGGATAATGAGTTTGTTTAATATCCTGTTTGGGGACCCGTCACTTGCAAAGATACTCGGAGAGACTTTCGGAAAGACGATCAATACGGCTTTCCATTTCGCGCGTGGTCTGATTGAAGAATGGGCGGCCGCTGATTGGGCGGTATCGTTCACACGCTTTATCACAAGCGCACTTGAAAGCCTTGATTGGGGGCTGATACAGGGGACAATAACGCGGCTCGGTGAACGGCTTGCACAGTATTTCAACGTGATATTCGATGCCAAAGTGATGTTTAAGGACGTAGGAACGGCGTTGAGTGAGGGCATAAACGCTATCATTTACGGCGTTCAGACGTTCATTGAGGATTTTGATTTTCACGATATGGGCGTGTCGCTCGGCCTCCTGTTTGAGAATCTCTTTAAGGGCATTGATTACAACGCCATGTTTACAACGGTATCAGACGGCATAAACGGCGTGTTTGACTCACTGGCCGGATGGTTTGAAACGGTTGACCTTTCAGGCATAGCCGAAAGCATTTTGACCGGGCTTGACAACGGCCTGAATAAGTTGGATTGGGAAAAGATCAATGCATCCATGCGGAAGATAGGCACAAGCCTTATAAACGCGCTCAACACGGTTTTTGGAGATACGCAGTTTTGGGCTGACCTCGGAGACACTATCGGGAACGGCATCAACGCGGCGATTCAACTCGGCAGAGTCCTTGTTGAAAACTTTAATTGGGACGATTTCGGGGAGTCTGTCGGTACGGCTCTTGGCGATATGCTGAAAAAGATTGATTGGCTCCGGCTCGGCTCAATGGCAGGCGAACTGATTACAGGAATGTTTGAAGCTGCCGGGGAGTTTTTCAAGAGTCTTGACGGTGCAAGAATCGCAGAAAACATGACCGCAGGGCTGAAAAAGTTTCTTGATAGCCTTGATTGGGACACAATCGGGGAGTCCGTCAAAAGTATCGCCTCTTCTCTTGGAGATATGTTCAATGTATGGCTTTCTGATAAGGAATTGTGGGGAAAAGTCGGGGTGACATTGGCAAACGCGTTAAGTACGGCGATACAGGGGCTTGCAACGTTCCTGTCAGAACTTGATCCTGTTGAAACTGCGGACTCAATAATCACGTTCTTTACAAACGCGATAGATAAGTTTATCGGGGATCCAAAGAACGTAGACGCGCTGAACAATATCATAAGCTGGGCGGTAAGTCTGGTCGAAAATCTGATTGAGGGTTGGGATTCCAGCGGGCTTTATGACAAGATCAAAGGATTTCTTGAAAAGATAAATTGGGATTCCCTGTTCGGTGCGGTGTCAAAGCTCATGGTAACAATCGCCTTAACCAAAATGCGGATAGAGTTTGATATGTTCGCATTGAAAGCCCGTGTATGGGTAGAGGAGAAGTTTGAACTGCTGAAAGGCATAATTGAGAACTTTGGCGATACGATTTTAGGTGTAGTTAACTTTATCTTGGACCCTATTGGAAGCCTGATAGGTACGTTCCTGGGTACAATCCTTGCCAATATAATCATACACTTTTCGGAGATAAAGGGAACTGTCGAAATGAAGTTAGGCGAAATATCCACAAGGGTTAAGGGCGTTTGGACTACGCTGAAAGACAATGTAACCACAATCGCCAAAACGCTGTGGACAAATATAACCGGCGTGTTTGACAATATAAAGAACGCGATTAGCGATAAGATAACGCAGACAAAGGGCATTGCCGAAACGAAATTCGGAGAGATCAAATCAAAGGTACTCGGAGTTGTTGAGTCTATTCGATCAGAAATGGCGAGGATCATTGACAGGATAAAATGCCTGTTCAACTTTGAGTGGAGTTTCCCGAAGCCCAAAATGCCACACTTTAGCGTTGATTGGGAGTGGGTAGGCATTGGGGATGTAGGAACGCATATCCCGAAAGTACATATAGACTGGTACAAAAAGGCCATGAATCAGGGCATGATCCTGAACGGCGCAACGATCTTCGGAGTGAACAACAACGGCGGTCTTATGGGCGGTGGTGAAGCCGGTTCAGAGGCCGTGGTAGGGACAGGCTCGCTATCCAGAATGATACAGGAATCCGTCAACGGTGCCATGGGAACGCAGAACCTTGCATCTACGGTAGCCGGAGCCGTTGTCAATGCGCTGGCAATGGCCGACAATTCGCCCACTGTTGACCTGACCTTGAATGTAGACTCCGAAACGCTTTACAGGATGGTTCGTAAAGGCGAAAGCTCATACAATGGCCGGTATCGCATCATTGAGGGGGTAACGTAATGGCACTCATTAGAGTAAACGGGAGGGCTATTCAACCCGATCCATCTGAATTGTCGATTGACCTGATGAGCATATCCGCATCTGACGCAGGCCGTACAGAGGACGGCATTATGCACACAAATTATGTCGGCACAAAGCGCAAGCTCACGATCAAATGGCCTGCGATAGAAAAGGATGCTGCATCAGCGGTAATACAGCCCTTTTTGCCGGAGCATATCAACATAACATATTACGATCCGTATGATGCTGCCACGGAAACGCGGACATTCTACACAGGTGACAAGAAAATGCCGGTCCTGTTCTGGTTTCAGGACACGCCATCCGGCACGCGAAAATATTATGCGTCCATATCGGTTGACGCTATTGAGATATAAGGGGACATTATGATTCAGGCAAGTGCAGCGTTTAAGAGGGAATTATCGAACGATAACCGCAAGTATCAGATATTGATAAACATGACGCTTGCGGACAATACTACGCTGACTATTACAAACAAGGATATAGCATCGGGATCATTCAAGATTGAGGATTCCACAAGTGCGGCTAATCGGTTTACTGTTGGGGCGGTCGTGACCGGGAAATGTTCGTTTACGCTGATGAACTCCGGCAAATATACGGACACATTCACGGGGGACGGAACCACAAAGGCGTTCACGCTCTCTTATTCCGGCTCAAAGATCCTTGGAGTTGTGATAGACGGCGAGTATTCAGATATAGGATATTCGCAAGTCCGCAATACGATAGTGTTTGACACGGCTCCTGTTAGCGGGGCAGACATACGGGTGACGTACTTCTATGAGGATGCGTTTTCTGACTATGACTTTGATTATGCCACGTTCACGGCACAGATAGGCCTTTTGCTTGAAGAAACAGGGACGGTGGAATATCTGATGCTTGGGCGGTTCACGGTATGCGAACCGACCTACACGGATTCTACGGTCAATCTTGTGTGCTATGACAATGCTTACAAGCTGGGCGTGGCGTTCAACGATTCGTCAATCACATATCCGGCAACGCTGAACAGGGTGTTGCAGGTGGTACAGACGCAAAGCGGCGTGTCGGTCGTGTCTTCGCCTGACTTGCCTTTGCTGAACACATATCAGGTGCTTGCGAGTCCGTCACAGGATATGACTTGTGCGGATGTAGTAGCCTGCATAGCGCAGATAAACGGGCGTTTTGCGAAAGTAAACGCACTTGGCAATCTGTTCTTTGGTTGGTATGACCTGTCCGGGGCTGAAAGTATCATCAACAGTTATGACGGCGGTACGTTCCTGTATGACGGGCGCACAGCAAGCGGAGAGCCGGAAGCACAACTTGACGGCGGGACGTTTGCCTACAATGACGGCGATACGGCAGATGGCGGGACGTTTACTGACAGGGGTAATGTTCACGTTATTTCCGGGCTTGCTTCTCATTCGATCTCAACAGACGATGTTGTTATCACGGGCGTGTCTGTCACGGAAGAATTTGACGAAACGGATGCGGTCAAGAAAGCCACGGCAACACGCGGAACTGATGCTTATGTTGTTAAGGTGAGCGGCAATCCGCTTATCCAGCACGGGCAGGCGGGGACGGTTGCAGACCGTCTTATGTCCGTTCTTGGCGGTATGACGTTCAGAATATTCAACGTGTCCTGCCTGTCTGACCCGACCATTGAAGCCGGGGACGCGGCGGTAATCGCTGACAGGAAGAACAACTACGTTTGCGGATTCATAAGCACACGGGCGTTCACGGCGGGGAGTTATGAAAGCCTGTCTTGTGACGCAGAAGAGCCATTGAGGAACGCGCTGAAAAGCATATCCGATATGGCTAAGGCAATCAACGCGGCAAAGACGGAAGCGGAAGCCAGGATCGCTGAACTGAAAGCTCTTGAAGCGGAGATTTTCGCGCAGGTGGAAGCAGACCGGGCGGCTTTTAGTGCGCTTGTGTCAAACTCTCTTGGCGGGTATTCAACAAGGCAACAGCAGCAGGACGGAAGTTATATTTATTACTTTCATAACGCACCGAAATTAGAAAATTCAACAACCGTGTGGAGATTCAGCGGTGATACTTTCGCTTGGACAAAAAATTATCAGGGCGCACAAACCGTATGGACTACAGGCTTTGACTCTGACGGCAATGCAGTATTGCACAATATATCGGCTGATTGGATAAAAGCCGGAACCCTGACAGCGGGATATACGTTAAGTGGCACTCTGGACGTGGGAGGAACAACCACAGCGCAGAATGGCACAATTACGGTTAGGGACGCACAGGGAAATCCTAAAGTAGTGTTGAATAAAAACGGTATTTCCTTACAGAATGGCACAACTATAGCCTATTCTGATATAAGCGGAACCCCGACAATACCCTCAAAAACCTCGGATTTAACTAACGACAGCAATCTTGCCTATACAAGTCAGATACCGACAAATAATAATCAGCTAATAAACGGGGCGGGGTATATCACAGCATCAGAAGTGCCTGTAATGACAGACGCTTATGTGGATATACAGACGATTTACTATATGAGTTCATCGTCAAACGCACCGTCATCCCCCGGTTCAACATGGGTTACGGCTTCTGGAACGGGAGCAAATGCATGGAGTACGGTTGTACCCACCTACCCATCAAGCGGAACCTATTATTACTGGATGTGCGTACAGAAGAAAACCAAAGGGGGAACGGTCAGCAGTACTACAGTAACGCCGTTTGAAAATTCTGCAAGCACAACAGTAATTACAAAGAATACGGTAACAACCTCTTATGTAAATGCCCTTAATATTACGGCAGGAAGTGTTGCAGCGGAAAATATTACGGGGACTACCATATCCGGCAAAACAATAGTCGGATCTTCTATAAAAACAGAAGCATATAGCGGCTATAACATGGAGTTAATCGGGGATTCTTTGAAGGGATTTTATGAAAATTCAGAAGTGGGAAGGATAAAGGCAAAAGTTAATCGTCCTCTTACGCGCAGACAGATTGCTATGGTAGATGCAAATGGGAATAATTATATAGGCGTAGATAATACCGGCATAGATATAAGTGCTGTTACGAATAATACTCTAAACACAATATATATTGCGGGGAATATTGAAATTGCCAAAGCTACAACTGGCGGGATTGGCTATTATCAAGCTAAAAGTCTTAATTATGTATATTTGCCAACCGAGATAGAAACCATAACTTATCGCGGGCAAGACGGGAATTATTATAATACCAAAACAATAAGGGATTATAGAGAAGTGCGGGTAGTACAAGGATTGATAACACAATCATCATCATAAGAGGAAGAGGTAAGGAAATGAATTTTGACGAGAGAGTAAAGCAGTTTCAGGACAACATTGTATCGACAATAAATGATTCCGGGCTTCCGCTGTCAGTTGTTGAACTTGTTTTAGGACAGACCTTACAGGTAGTTTCTAAAACGCTGATGGAAGCACAGGCGAAACAGGAAGAATCCTCACAGGATCAGGAGGGATAAAATGGCTATTCGCATGAGGCGGGGCAATCTTGCCGACTTTGACCCGACAAAGCAGCTTTCGGGCGAGTTTGGGGTATCAATAGACAATTCCACAGGAAATCAGAAAGTGTTTATGGCTTTCGGCAATGGCAACGTCAAGGAGCTTATGACCGTAGAGGACGCAGAAGCGCAGATCGGTGAACTTGTTGACGATGCGGTTGATGCGGCTATTGGCGAGGCAATAGACACAGCCACGGAAGCGGCAGAAACAGCGACAACAGCGGCGCAGACCGCAACGACACAGGCAGGAACGGCAACAACAAAAGCCGGAGAAGCGGCTTCAAGTGCTTCAAGTGCGTCAGCAGATGCGACAAGTGCCGCCGGAAGTGCCGCAAGCGCAGATGATAGCGCGGAGGACTCCGAAGCGTGGGCGGTCGGTCAGCGTGACGGACAGGACGTACCGACAACAGATGAAACCTACCACAACAACGCGAAATACTGGGCTGAACAGGCATCACAGGCCGCAGGCGGCGGGGTAACAAGTTTTAAAGGGCGTTCCGGGGCTGTCAGTCCACAGAGCGGAGACTACACGGCGGCTATGGTTGGCTTGGGAAATGTTGATAACACGTCAGACTTGAACAAGCCGATAAGCACAGCCACGCAGACCGCATTGAACGGGAAAGCTGATACATCAGCCCTCAACGATGGCTCCGTCACAAAGATAGGCACAGGCAATGTCGGCTCCGCAACACAGCCTGTCTACATCAACGGGGGTGTACCTACGGCGGGGAAGGATTTCGCAATCAAAACGGGAACGCCTACGAACATCAACACAAATGTGAGTTTGTACAACGGGTCTGTGCAGAAGACGGGGAACATTGTGTACGTTAACTTAAACTTCAAGTTAGATTCGGCGTGGAGTCCTTCAAGTGCAATAGAGGTATTATGCAAACTGCCTTTTAAGGCATCAGCAGAGGGCGCGCTTACAAGGATTCACGCAAACGGAAGCAACCTTAATGCTCTTGTTGGTGCGTCTTTTGTAATGACAAACGGGACGTTGTATATCGGCACAGGGCCGTGGAATTTTGCACAGTATAGTTATATCCGTATTTATGGCACATATCTAACAAACGATTAAAGGAGGAACAAAACAATGAAATTTTTGGTAATCGAATTACAGGAATCAGCAGACGGGCAGGTGTCTAACATCGTCACAAGCCACGACACTTTCAATGAGGCAGAGAGCAAGTATTACGCAGTCTTATCAGCGGCGGCGGTGTCATCCGTACCCGTACATAGTGCGATAATGGCCAACAGCCACGGCGGGTACATCGACTCAAAGTCATTCAACCACGGGGAGACTGAATAATGGACGCTATCATCGCTGCAGGCATCTCCGCACTCGGAGCGGTGATAGTCTGTGTAATCACGCAGATTGTCCTTGCGAACCGCCAGACAGACGCTTTGAGGGCTGACACGAAAGAGCAGACCACGCTTATCAACGGAAAGATCAATGTTATTGACGTGAAAATGGAAGCCCTCACCGCGAAGGTGGAGAAACACAATCAGTTGGTCGAGCGGGTGTATAAGTTGGAGGAACGGACGGAAGTGCAGGACGAAAAGCTCCGTGTGGCTAATCACAGGATTGAAGACCTTGAACACAAGACTGCTTGACGTAATCCTGTTGATAATTGCCGGTCTCGGGTGGCTTGGAGTGTTCGCCGTGGCACTTGTGGGCGCATTGATAGGGGTGGGCGTATGAACGCATACGAAAAGGCATTGCAATTCTTTAGGCATACCGAAGCGAAGCGCAAGCGGAAGAAGCTGACGGGGCTTGACAAGTATGTGATTTTTTCGTTGTGTGTGACAATGCTCTACACGATAGCGGAGTTTATCACCGCAACCATAACGGGCATGGAGAAAAGCACCCTCACCACGGCAGTTTACGGGTTTTGGGCGGGGGAGATTGTCACTTGTGGGCTTATCAAGATATTTAAGTTGAGAAAGGAGAACACAGATGAAGATAGACTGGATTAAGAAACTTTCAAGTAGGAGGTTTTGGTTGGCTCTGATTGGCTTTGTGTCTGCTCTACTTGTGGCTTTCCACGTAGGGCAGAATGACATAGCGCAGGTTTCGGCAATCATCAGTGCGTTTGGTACTTTGGTCATTTACATTCTGTCCGAATCTGCGGTCGATAAAGCGGCGGCGGGAGCGAGTCAGAGTGTCACGACCACGACCACAGAGAAGCATATTTCCACCGTGATGAGCAAAGACCTGAATCAAGCGGAGGGTAAAGGATGATTGATATTATTGACGTTAGCAAGTATCAAGGCGTGATTGACTGGGCGAAGGTCACGGCATCCACGGCAATCATACGCATTGGCTATCGCTCCGGCAAGACGGGGCAGATTTGGCTTGATCCGATGTTTGGGCGGAATATCTCCGAGGCGAGGAAGTACGGCAAGAAAGTCGGGATATACTTCTGGAGTCAGGCACTCACGATTAACGAAGCGAGAGAAGAAGCCGATTTCTGTTCTAACCACGCAGGGGAACTTGACCTTCCGATTTATCTTGATAGCGAGAGCGCATCTGATCACAACGGGAGAGCGGACAGGCTCACAAGGGATGCTCGTACTGTCACCGTGGTGGCGTTCTGCACCCGTGTCATGGAGCGGGGCTATAAGGCAGGCGTGTATAGTGGTCAGAGTTGGTGGAAAACGTGCCTTGACTACGACAAACTCAAAGCGTACTCAATTTGGGTAGCCCGATATTCCACGCAGAAGCCCTCATATCCGCCTCGTTACGATTATTGGCAGTATTCCTCTAAAGAGAAAATGACGGGCATCACGGGCTACGTGGACGCATCTGTGAGGGTATCTAACGTGGTACAGTCAAGCCCCGCAATACCAAACACCAACAAGGTTATTATGATCGGGCAGGCCTCAAAGGGCGAGACAGGCATTAAAGGACAAATCGCAGGCAATCAGACCGGGACCGAATTAAACGTCAAGCCGTACTATCAGCATAAGCAAGGATGGAGAGTGTTCCGGGCGGCAGATGATACTTCACAAAACCGCATCGCCTACGCAATGTTACGGGCGGTCAAAAATCGTTGCATTGGCTACGATCAGGCCAACAGGAACACGCTTTTAGAAGCATCGCAGAAATATTCATACGATCCCGGAGAAGTAAAAGTTGACGTAGAGTGTGATTGTTCTTCTCTTGTCCGCGTCTGCTGTTACTATGCGGGTTATAGACTCCCGGATTTCAACACGGCATCAGAACCGCAGGTTTTACTGAAAGCCGGGTTTAAGGAAGTGCAGATAGACCAAAAGACCGGCAACGGGCTTATGATAGGCGATATACTTGTTACTTCCAACCGGGGGCATACTTGTGTATGCGTACAAGCATAGGAGGGAATATGAGCGAGATCAAAGACGTACCGTACATGGTACATGAGGACGCAATGATTAGAAACGAAAGGCACATACGGAGGCTATGGATTCTCTGCATCCTGTTGGTGGTACTGTTAGTGGGGACTAATGGAGCATGGCTGTGGTATGAGAGCCAATTCTTTGAGCAGGAAGTCACGCAGGAGGTTGACACGGGTGCGGGTGATGCTACCGTCATCGGAATAGGAGACTATAATGGCGAAAATAAAGCAGAAGATTAAGACACGCACACGCAGAGTCGGCGGCAATTCTGGCTATCACACTTGCCCCCATTGCAAGGGATCAGGGCGAGTGCGGAACGTGGGGAGGCCTCGCAAGAAATGAAAGATTATAGTAATGCACGTGTATGCGAAGTGATTGATGATCGCATACATTCAGCCCGAGACCGGGAGATTCTGAAACGGCGGCTTGTGGACGGAGTGGGGATAGAGTGCCTTGCGGAAGAATTTGAAAAATCTACCTCGCAGATCAAGAGGATCCTCTATCACGGGAAAGAGATTGTTTTCAGATACATATAAATAGTACAAATGAGTCAGGCAAAAGACGAAAAGACAAGGCAGGAGTTTAGGCGTTTTATGTCAACTCTGGAATCAATGTAAGCTATACCATCAAAAAGCCCTTACTTTCATTTTGAGAGTAAGGGCTTTACTTATGCAAATCACTTATGCAAATAACGGTCAATAAAGTGCATAGGCGGCATTTACACAAAAGATAATCAGCGTTATAATGCGGTAAAACGTAACTGTGGCGGTTGTGACCGCATAAAGAGGATTTGTTTTGTGTACCCATAAATAGGGGACGGGCAAGTGTTATTTAATAAAACTTATGCAAGCACTTAGGCAAATTTCTCCAAAAGCGTGATTCTATCAAGCATTGAAGCGTCTCTGATCTTCATTTTCTCTGTCTGATGCAGATAAATAGCTTTTGTTATCTCTGAATCGCCGTGTCCGAGTCTCCGGCTGATCGCTTCAAGCGGATAACCGGCGGCGGCAAGCAATGAAGCGTGAGTGTGCCGGAGTACATGACAGGTTATATTGTTCCGTCCCAATAACTGCATACCCGCTTCTTTTAAGTGTCCCTCCAACGTGCCATACTTGACGCGCTCCCCGGTCGGGCTGACGAACAGATACGGCACAGGGGCATAGTTGTATGTCTCCTGCTGCTGTTTCATGTATGCCTGTATATCCTTAATGCACTCTTTCAATTCGGGCTGAATGTGTATCTCCCTGTAAGAGTCAATCGTTTTCGGCGTACTGATAACCCGCGCATGATCGGAAAAGGTTTTCGTTATATGGATCTCGTCTCCCCATATATCGGAGTTTTCAAGGGCTATGGCTTCTCCAACGCGCAAGCCCGTAAGCGACAGGAAACGAACCCACAAGGACAGGCTCGGCGGGGTCTGATCTATCAGGGTTTTTAATTCCGATGGTTCAAGGAACTTGTCTCTGATCTTCACCCTTTCCGGCTTGACCGGGAAAAGCGACAATTTCTGATACACAGAGGCATCATCTATCAGGTCGTTCATGTAGCCCCATTTCAGGCAGGCTTTAAGGCGGGATATATAGGTATTGCAAGTCTGATAATCTTTCCCGCTGTCGGTCAGCCTTTTCTTTATTAACCCTGCCGTGAGCCTGTCAAGGTAAATGTCTCCCACGGTAGCAAGGGCGTTCTTGTAATTACCCTCATATACCATGTAGGACGCAGTTTTCAGAACCGGCTCCTGTGACTTCATATAAAGTGTGATAAGATCAGACAACTTATCTTTCCTTGGAGCCTGCTTTTCGATTTTCTGCTCCAACTTTTCTTTTGCTCTCCTCCGCTCTGCTCGGCTCTCTCCTTTGATTTTGACGGAAATAATTTTCTGATCCCCCGTCAGATCGTCTGTCACACGTTCTTGCAAGTACAATCCGTCTTTCAATTTAATCTCCCACATTGTTTTCCTCCTTCCTTAATTCGCCTGTTTTCTTGTTGTATAGCTTGATTCTTTCTATTCCCAATAGCCTGTCAACTGCTAATTGCATTTCTTTGTTTTGGCGGTATGCGATAATGATGTTTCTTTCGTGATCCGTTAAATCCATAGGCTTGTCATAGCCGATTATATCGGACTTCTGGCAATTCAACGCCACCGCCATTCTTTCAATCATTCCTATACGTGGTTCGGTTCTCCCTGTTTCCCACGATGATACGGCGGCTGATGTTACGCCTATTCTTTCGGCAAGGTCGATTTGCGTCATTCCCCGGTATTCCCTAATTGTACGTAGATTATCACCCAACATACCCCTGTCCTCCATTTAGTGTGTGCAAAAATGATTATAAGGGAAAGTAAAATATATTTCAATTCCCTGTTGACAAATATTTTTTTAGTGTTAAGATAAACAAGGTGTTGAAATTGCATAGGGAAAAACAACAAAATATTGATGAAAGGAGGAAAGCGGAGTGAATCACACATTGAGAGAGTGGCGCAGGATAAAGGAAATCACACAGGCAGAAGTAGCAAAAAGGGTCGGGGTTAGTCTCACTACTGTCAATAAATGGGAAGAACACCCGGAGCGCATGACAGTAGAAAGAGTCTGCCAGTACGCAAAGGCTATTGAAGTGCCTATGGATGATATTTCTTTTGACCCTTCAATTCAACATAGCGTTGAAAACGCTACAACAGCATGAACAGGCTTGACGTAATCTCATCCAAAAAAGCCCGTGCCGATCTGGGAATATCCCGGTCAACGATGGACGAGATTGTAAGGGAAATGAGGAAAGGCGGTTACACCGTGGTAAAGGACGGGCGTTTGACCTGGCTGAAACCGTCAGAGATTGAGCAGTATCTTCTATATGAAAGGAGTGAGAGCAGAAGATGAACAGAGGGATCATCACCCTTGTATGGGGTACAGCAACGGCAGGAATGATACTTGCGGGAGGAATAAAGACTGTCAACCTGTCCATGCAGGCAAAGGCAGCAGAGACAAGAACGGTCATGCCTATTAAGGAAGAGATCGTTTTTAGCGTCCCGGACTACGCGCAGATAACGCGGGCAGAGGCTACACTTGCAGAACTCGGCGTGAACGTCCCGGACAACATCAGATATGAATGTGAAGCTGCTGGGAGTGCGTTTCAGGTATGCCCGGAACTGTTAGAGGCTATCGCATGGAAAGAGAGCCGTTTCAATGTAAATGCTACGGCTTCAAACGGCAAGAACATCGGTATCATGCAGATACACAAAGGCGTTCATGCGGACAGGCTGGCCGTGTATGGAATGGACAATTATGACATACACGCGCAGGTATGGGCGGCAGCAGGACTTATTCGGGACTTGGCTGATAAGTATTCCGTTGAGGGAGAACCGGCAGACGCAGGAACGATCATAGCCGCATATCACGGCGAAAACAACCCCATGAAAGAAACAACGAGCGCATACACGGACGCGGTATTAGAAGTATCAGCCGCCCTTGAGCGCGCACACGGCAAATAATAAGGAAAGGAGGAAAGCCATGATGTACTTACCGAAATGCAGGCGAAATTATATCTTCGATCAGAAATGCTTCGCTCTCCGTTCCGATGGGAAGTGCGGAATCCTGAAACAAGGCTACAAGGATGGTGAGTGTCCGTTCTACCGCCCGGCATCCGAGGTAAACCGCATACAGATTGAAGAGGACTGCAAAGCCTACGCAGAGACAAAGGGGGAAGAATATGTCGGTTGAAGTCGTATGGCACAAAAGGTTGGTTACGGATCTCAAAACAGGGGAGACCAAAGTAATCAAGAAAAAGGAGACTATCTGGCATATGCCGGACGGCCTGCCGGATGAACTGCCTCCTGCGCAGACGATGGACAATGAGGCTTGTATGCGGCTTGTGGGGGTCATGCTCCGTGGCGAGTATGAAGCGTTGAGGGAGTATTACTACGACCGCAGGAGAAAGGTCTGGAATAAAGAGGGCAGACCGACAGATGCCGCAAGGGTAAAGGCAAGGACGGAACGAGCAATACACAGGTTGGAAGTCTTTTTCCTGCGCAGCCCGCTTTGTGCAATGGTGGATGGACAAATGGTGATAGAGAAGTGCAGGGCAGAAGTCTACGGGAAAGAGTGGAGAGAGCATCCCGATTTTAACGAGAAAAGCCACCGATAACGGCGGCCATTCTCGGAAAGGACTTAATCCCTTACACACACAGCTATTTTATAGCAGAAAGGACGGTAAAAGTCAATGAACAAAAAGGCGTTGTTAAAGGTCATGGAAGTTGTCGGGGCAGAACTCGCCAAGACGCAGAAAGAGAATAACACCAATTCATCGTTATACGAATATCAAAAAAGAGAAATTGCGGACCTGAAAGAGAAAATAGCCCGGTTGGAAAAAGAGAAAAAAGCCCGGTTGGAAATGGAAAATGCCGAACTCCGGCAGGGGGTGGAGCATGAAACGTGATCTTGTATTCATTTCGGGCGGGATCAGCAAAAATCCGAATTACAGAAAAGACTTTCGCCGGGGAGAAAAGAAGCTCCGGGCAGCGGGCTTCAACGTGATAAATCCTGTGACAATGATCGCAAGCGTAGAACTTCCCAAACATGAGGATTACATGGACATTTCCCTCTCATGGTTGGATAAGGCACAGGCTATATATATGCTTTGCGGCTGGTCCACCAGCGAGGGTGCAAACATAGAGTACAACCATGCAAAAGTAAAGGGGATTCCGATCTTTTATGAGGACGGGGCAGAAAGGGAGAGGTGAAAAAAGTATGAAAATCTCAAAAATCAAGATCAGAAATTTATTTGGTATCACGGAACAGGAACTCGGCGGTAACTCCGTAGAACTTACAGGAGATAACGGTGCCGGTAAGTCATCCGTGATAGATGCGATCAGATATGCCCTCACGAACAAATCTGACCGCAAGTACATCATCCGCAATGGCGAGACAGAGGGCGAGATCATCGTTGAGACAGACAGCGGTTTATCAATCGACCGAAAGGCGAGGACTGCACAGTCGGACTATAAGAGCGTTAAGCAGAATGGAAACGCAGTAGGATCCCCGGAGG
>Ga0247611_10001495_pt1 | contig 41269 bp, 31 predicted proteins | sample 177DNAGHGhighgp2_FD_192422 | JGI IMG/M metagenome (GOLD analysis project Ga0247611, IMG submission 192422) | Sheep rumen microbial communities from Palmerston North, Manawatu-Wanganui, New Zealand - 1770 DNA GHGhigh gp2 | ecosystem: Host-associated > Mammals > Digestive system > Stomach > Rumen... | reverse complement strand
CATCACGCTGGCGCGCAACTTCGGCTTCGGCTGCAACGGCGATGCCTTCGAGCGCTGGGCCTCGCATTTCCCCCTCCATGCCGCTGCCAAGCATCGCGACGATCCGTTCCAACTCGAAGCCCTCTTCCTCGGCACCGCGGGGCTGCTCCAACCCGAAGCACTGCCCCCCTCGTCGCGCGATGCCGCACAGGGCGATGACTACTATCAGCGCCTCTGCCGCGAATGGAGCTACCTCAGCCATAAGTTCCAGCTGCTGCCGCCCATGGCCGCTGCCGACTGGCGCTACCTGCGTCTGCGTCCGCAGAACTTCCCCCACCTGCGCCTCGTGCAGCTCGCCCAGCTCTATGCCCACCGCCAGCCCTCGCCCGACGTCCTCCTGCGCTGCTCCGACCGCAAGGCGTTGCACGCCGCCCTGACCACCGGCGTCTCCGACTACTGGCAGACCCATTACCTCTTCGGACTCACCGCACCCCGTTCCGACAAACGCCTCTCCGCCGCCAGCTGCGACCTCATCATCATCAACACCGTCTGTCCAATGCGTTTCGCCTACGGACAGTCGCACCACGATGAATCGCTGCAGGAGAGTGCCCTCGCCCTACTCGAACAGCTACCCGCCGAGCGCAACTTCATCCTCCGACAATGGCAGCAATGCGGCATCAGCGTGGACAACGCCGCCGACAGCCAAGCCCTCATCCAGCTCAAGCGCAACTACTGCGACCGCCACGACTGCCTCCGCTGCCGCTTCGGACATGAATACCTCAAGGCGCCGATAAAAAAAGACCCATCCCCCTAACTTTCAACTTTCAACTTTCAGCTCGACCTCAGGTCGCTTGACCCTTCAAGAACTTTCAACTCTCAACTTTCAACTCTCAACTTTCAACTTTCAACTCTCATGTCTCCACTCGTTTCCATCATCATGGGCAGCACCAGCGACCTCCCCGTCATGGAGAAAGCTGCCAAGTTCTTAGATGAACTGCAGGTACCTTTCGAGATGAACGCCCTCTCGGCGCATCGCACACCTGCCGAAGTAGAATCCTTTGCCCGTGCTGCCGAAGGCCGCGGCATACGGGTCATCATCGCTGCTGCCGGCATGGCGGCCGCTCTGCCCGGCGTCATCGCCGCCAACACCACGCTTCCCGTCATCGGCGTCCCCATCAAAGGAATGCTCGACGGCCTGGATGCCCTTCTCTCCATCGTTCAGATGCCTCCCGGCATACCCGTAGCCACCGTCGGCGTCAACGGTGCCCAGAATGCCGCCGTCCTCGCTTGCGAGATGCTCGCACTTGCCGACGAACCCATCGAAGCACGGCTCCACGAATACAAAAAAAGCCTTGCCGAGAAAATCGTCAAAGCCAATCGAGAGCTCGCGGACGTCAAGTACGCCTTCAAGACCAACTGACATCGACTTAGGATCGTACCTTCCCTCCTTAACGACCAGTCCTTACAGCCTTAACGAACGTTCCTTAAGCCCTTAACGAACGTTCGTTACAGGCTTAACCTCTTAGTCGTTAATCGCGAAGCGAGCAGCCGCTGCGGCGTTCACGAATAGCGGCATCAAGGGAAAGGATTGAACGTGAAATGAGGAGCGAGAAATGGTGATTCGGGAAAACAATGCGCAAGAATACGCAAGAATTAAATCCAAGAATTATATTTATATTGATGATTGATGAATGATGATTGATGAACGGGAAATATTTATTGAAGAAAAGATTCTTGAAGTGTCCGCTCGAACTTGTTCGCTCATTCTTCAGGTATGAAGCGTCTCTACGAGCCGAGCGCGAACGCAGTGAGTCTTGAGAATCGTCGCAAGCGCCGAGCGGACGTGAATATCATTCTCTTTGCAAAGAGTTTTTTGGGGACGTGAATCGACGTCAATCTGATCGTCAATCTTCGTTTTCGTTTCCTATCTTTGCAGTGCAGGAATCATAAATAATGGCATTGCACTGCAATGTTTTTGGTCTTTTGGTGTATATTATAATAGAAGACATTCATTCATGAGAGAAGATACAAACGAACTTATACGAGCACTGCGCAGACAGGATGCTTCTGCCCAGCACCTGTTGCTTACTCGTTACGGCGACTTGGTCTTTCGGCATGTGACGAGGATTGTCGCTAAGCCCGAAGATGCCGAGGAAGTGTATCAGGATGTCTTCGTGAAAGCCTTCAGTAGTATCGACTCGTATGATGAACGACAGGCTTCACTGGCAACCTGGCTGTGTCGCATCGCTCATCATGAATCGCTGAATTTTGTCCGGCAACGCAGGCCGCATATCGTATTTGCCGAAGATGGCGACCTGAACATCAACGATATTCAGGACGATACACCGCCGATATACGACGAGTCATCAAAAGAACAAACGATACAGCTTTTGGACAATGCGCTCCAAGAACTTCCCCCCGACGAGCAAGCGCTCATCGCCATGTTTTATTTCGACGGCCTCGGTCTGAAGGAGATTGCCTACATCACCGACTCCATCCCCTCTACCATCGGCTCCAAACTTTGCCGAATCAGAAAGAAACTCTATCGAACCATACAACCCTTGATACAATGAAGGAAACAGATATCCATAAACTATTACGCGACCCCGTCTTGCATGAAGCCGTTTCGTGCCGCGAGCAGCAACGCCCTTCAATACCGGCTGACCTCAATGCACGCCTCATGGCTCGCGTGAATCGTAAGTCTAATCCGTTCCGACGTATGATCCCTTGGGTTGCTGCCGCCAGCATCGTCGGAGTGGCACTCATTCTGTTGACAAGACAACATAAGCCGACGCTGCCACAAGCGCCTGAACCAGCACCTATTGCTCAAGTTTCGGAAGAGCAGCTACCAATAAAGGAGGTTGATGAACCTGTAGACATAGTCCCACACATCGCGCCGCAAACGAAGCACAGCACGACGATGACCAAGGTTGAGGATCCTGTTAAGCCCAAGGAGACTGAGGCTGTTGAAACTAAGGAAGACTTTGGCTTGACGCCACAGATGATGGACACTTACGTTGCTCAATTGGCAGAAGCCTACCAAGTTGACGGCATCGAGATGAATTGCGACGACGATGACACAGCAGAGGGCATCGTATATATCCTGCCCAACGATCCCGAAACGGATATCCTTTGCCGCCTGTATCTCCTGGTCAGTCGGTTTGGGCCATTACCTGACAATGACCTCCTCACGCTGTCCGACGAACAATTTTATTTCGAGATGACCACCATTGTTGACAACGTTGAATCCAGGAACCTGTGGTGCGCCGAGCGCAATCGTGACAAGATTTATCTTTATCGCACGCAATACACCGACGAGCATATCCCTACATTAGATTGTCTCCCCATCAAATACTCCTTAACACAACAACGGTTATGAAATATCATCTTTTGCTTTTGTCCTGCCTTTTAGCAGCTTTTACCAATGCTCCGTTGCAAGGCCATGCCTCGGAACACGAGTCAAAGATCATGGCTCGCGAGACCTGCTTTTTCACGGGCCTCAGTGCAATTTACGATGACATGAAAGAAGCCGCAGCCACCGACACAAGTGTCTGTTGGGTCAAGCCATACAAAGTCATCGACTATCCCAAAAGTATCTTCGGAGATATGCCATGGAGAAAACGTATCGGCATACAGCGTGCATGGACATTGATGCGCGAGGAGCATCAAACCGTGCTACACTGCTATTTCGTCATGCCCTACGATGCGGTCAAGGACGTGTGGCTTGGTGGCGACGAAACCTATATCGTTGATAGTAAGACAGGCGTTCATTACAAATCGCGTGGTACAACCGACGCTAAGATGTGGAACCGGCTCTTCGGCATCAAGGCTCCAGCTGGCACCGTCGTGGAGTTCCTGGTTTATTTCCCGCCATTGCCACCAACCACGAAAGATATTCAGGTTTATGGCGTTCATAAATGGAATATGCGCGGAAAGCATATCAAGATTCTTGATGCGGAAAGCGATGTCAGCTACGACACCACGATTCCTTCGTTCCATAAACCCCAGCTCGCTGAAGCCAAAAGCAACTACAACAAGGACGATATGGACACCTATGACATCTACGTCGATGCCCATCTCATCCGACCCGTCAAAGAGCGCACAATAGCTCTTTGGCGCACACCGGATGTTACCTATTTGGCAATGGCCTTTGAGATAAACTGGACCCAAGAATATTTCTCCGTCCCAAGCGGAACCACTCTAGTGGACCAGCATACGGGTACCGTCTATCGGCTGCGCCAGCTGCAAGGACTGCCTCTCGACAAGCTGTTCTTCATCCGGGGAGTCGTGGGCGACTACGTCGCTTTCATCATGGAATTCGAGCCTCTGCCACTCACCGTCAACACCATCATCTACAACGAACCGGCCAGCGAACCTTTCGACGTCTGGGGTGCCAATTGGGAGGCTGTTATCATCAAAGACCTCAATGTGAGCCAGCTCGTCGCCAATCAACCGCTCTTCGAATACTTGGAGCGCACCATCGTAGAATAATCATAATCACACCTCTCATGAATTACCTTCGTCATCTTAGCTTCGTCTTCCTTTTCCTGCTCACGGCTGTATATCCTAGTCTTGCCGCAGAATTGGCCGAGTACGACAAGAAAGCAGATAAATGAGGCAACAAAAAAACATACGTTGAAACAATATCGTTAGTTCAAAATACGTTAACAAAATGGATTAATGAAAAAAACGAGTGTACTTTTCCTACTGATGTCGGTGTATTGCACTGCCAATGCCGCAAGCCGTTTGGACAGCCTTGTCCAACGGCTACGGCTATTTGGCGAACGCATTCCTCAGGAGAAGGTATATGTGCACATGGACAACACCTGCTACTTTCTTGGCGACACAATATGGTTCGCCGCCTACACCTGCCAAACCGACAGCGACAAGCCATCGACCATTAGCCGCGTGCTTTATGCCGAACTCTTCAACGAGGACGGCTATCTCATGGCGCGAAAGACGATTAGGATGACCAACGGCAGGGGCAACGGCTTCTTCAGCCTGGCCGACACTTCGCTTTACGCCGGCTTCTATGAACTGCGTGCTTACACCCGCTGGCAGCTCAACTGGGGTAGGGCTGAGCGCGAGCACAGCGACGGAGCCGAAGAATGGTTCTTCCACAGGCAGATGGCTAAGGAGTACTACCGGGACTACGACAAATTATACTCTCGCGTATTCCCTGTCTATGACCATCCGAAGGATAGTGTGGCTTACAACCAATGGATAACACCACGCCCCTTGCGCCGTGCGACAGCCACTTCTTCCAAGCCCAGGCTTCATCTCACACTATACCCGGAAGGCGGTCAGCTGGTTGACGGATGTCCGTGCCGTGTAGCCTTCGAAGCTGCGATGCATGATGGAATGGCAGTGGAAGGTACCCTCGTACTGCGCGACATCAACGGCGATGCGGTTAGTATGGGCGACGGTTTCGGAAATGAGGTGAGCGCTGCCTCGACGTCTCACAGGGGGCGCGGAATCTTTGAATTCACCCCTCAATATGAGAATCTCTACGAGGCCGAGTTTACATCTGCTGACGGGTTGGTGGCAAAAGCTGAGTTGCCGATAGCACAGAAGGAAGGTGTGGCCATAGTCGTGAGACAGGGGGAGCGGCAATGGCATATCACCACTCATGTTCGGGGTATCCCTGAGGGGAAGCAGCTGAAGGTGGAGATCGCCCATGAAGGCAAGGTGCTACTCTGCGAGCCAATGAAGCATACGCTGTTGATCCGAAACAATGACTTGCCAATGGGCGTCAATCAGCTCATCGTCAGCGACGACGAGGGCCGTGTGTATGCCGATCGGCTATTCTTTGTTACAAAGACGGAACTGCTGCAGCCGACGCTTGCTGTCAGCAGCTTGAAGGAACAGTATAAGCCCTTCGAGAAGGTGTCTTTGAAGATCACAGATGTAAGGTCTGATGAAAAAGACGAAGCATTCATCTCTCTCGCCATTCGCGATGCTGCTGCCTCTGCCGACACTTACGACAGCGGCAACATCATGACCGAGATGCTGCTAACGTCAGAGATAAAGGGCTTTGTCCCTCAACCGGAATGGTTCTTCGAAAGTGACGATGAAGACCATCGGCGCGGATTGGACCTGTTGATGATGACACAGGGTTGGCGACGCTTCACCTGGCATGAGCCGGCTTTCGTGCCGACCGAGCCCGCAGAGGATACCCCCGTCCTGATGGGCGAGATCTATCCCTTTGCTGTTCGTTGGAGGCAGAATGAGCAGACGGTTTTCGACTCTCTGCAACTGACATACACCGCCTGGGACATCGCGCAGTCCATCCAGCGTCTTCCTCCCGGCATATCCGAGGAACTGAAGACCTTGCAGGACTCGACGCGCCTTGGTCCCATGCGCTATCCCATGTACCAACAGTTCTATGACCATGGATGGGGAGAAATCATCGAGGCGCTGCTCGCTGAAATGAAAGGGCGCGAAGACGGGCTGCCCGCCGGAAGCTATCGCATGACTGGCAGCATCGCACGGAGTCGCTTCCTCCAGAACAAACAACTCGTCAATGACAGCCTGCGCATACACGCTGAATTCTTACAGCCCGACGACTCGCTGATGTTCATCATTGACTCAATATCCGCCGACGGCACCTTTAAGATACAGGCTCCCCCAATCGTCGGTGATTACCTCCTCTTCCTTGCAGCAAGCGACTCTACGAAATGGCAGCATGACCGTCGGCATAGGCGTCCGAGGAAAAGCCGTGAGCACAGATGGATACTACCCCACGACGACTATCCTGAATACTATGTCCGGGTGCACCATCCCTATCCGCGATTCGTAAAGCCTTACAACTACTACCAGACTCATCTCGATGTCGGGGCGAAGAGCCATACCTTAAATCCCGCTTCATCAACCGCAGGAGACAAATTCCCCTTCGATACACAAATGTCGACGATGACCGTCACGAACAGATGGAAGGGGCTGCGAGCTATCGACTTCGCGCATCCGGCCATAACGGTTGATGCCCTAAAGGCTTACAACGATATCACCGATGCAGGCCTCAGTGCAGGATGGTTCGAAGGCAGGACATCGTTTATCCACAGCCTTGCACGATATTATACGGGAGATTTAGGCAGCGACCAACCGGGGCTCCTCGAACCTCGCTATGAGGCGCGGAATATGTCCTGCTTCATCTCCCCCGTCCAGCTCAATGCTTACAACGAACTGTCCAACTTGCAGGACATCCGAGTCTATTCGGACTACCATCCACGCAGCCCCGCCAATAGTTCCTCCGACAATTCCATTCAGCGTGTAAGCATAGACTTGCATCGCATTCCTGACAATGGTCAGCGTATTGTGTATCGCGACCGTAGGTATGTCCTTCAAGGTTTCTCCGTGTGCGAAGACTTCTATCATCCCGACTACCACCGCAATCCTCCCAGGGAAGGGCAGAAGGACTATCGACGGACGCTTTATTGGAACCCTGACCTGCAACTCAACGCCGACGGAAAAGCAATCATCAGCTTCTTCAACAACAGCCAGACGACAAGCATCTCAGTCGAGGCAGAGGGAATGACGCACAGAGGGGAATTGTTGTTCAACGAAGTGCAATAAAAAGCCATCATCACTCATCAATTTAAACTTTATCATTATGACTAAAATGAAATTCAATGAAGCGCCGTCTCAAGGAGGAACGCTCACACAGGAAGAAATGAAATCGATTCCTGGGAGCTCCGTGGTGTAAAAACACTAATTATTTATTATATAGTCTATGAAAAAATTGATTATCGGCATTTGTGTCTGCTTGGGAAGCACTCTTCTTCTTGCTAAAGAAGCCCAATACCTCTTCATCTATTCCAACCTGCCAGAGTCCTCAATAGAACGTTGCCAGTTCACGGACAGCGTTACGGCCGTGACTATGACCTATCGTGGCACGCCCAAAGCTTGGTTCACTTTCGCTAGTTCTACGTTTGCCAGCGATGAGCGGGGAGTACGGCACAAGGTACTCCGTGCAGATGGACTGATGTTGGACGGGAAGCGATGGCTTGGGGATAGGGGCGAGGCAACGTTCACGCTCTATTTCGACCCGCTGCCTAAAGATACAAAAGTTTTTGACATCATTGAAGGGAATCTGGTAAACGGATTCCAAATATACGGTATCCACCGCTCACATGAAATTCTGGACTTCCCCTCTGCCAAAGAGAGCATCGATCCGAGCGAGACGGATGCAAGCCTGTTCAGAAAGGATACCACTGTTATCCGTGGGCACATCACCAACTATGACAGATCCATGCCCCATATCCTGAGAGTTCAATATCCCAGCCCCATCGACGGAATTACGATGCATGAGAAGGGCCTCAACTATGCTAAAATCAAACCCGACGGGACATTCCAGGTGACGTTCTTGTTGGATAATCCCCGATGGAGCGAGTTGACCTTCGAGTTCATTCGCAACATACCCTTCTATGCCCATCCGGGCGACACGCTGGATCTCCGCATCGATAATTATGGGGCATGGAATGAGGCATACACCTATCATAGTGTAAAAGGATACCCGACCCATCAGGATCTGATACAATGCCCTGACTTGCTCATCCGGCGAAGGCTGTCTGACATTCAGGAAAAGGAGAGCTATAAGGAATTCGCCCAAGAGATGGCGGAATTGGATGATGACGTCAATCGTTTCCTGCGCTACTGGGGATGGAAGCACAGACTTTCACCATGGGAACGCCACCTGCTGAGTAGCAACTGGCGCCTTCGCCATGTCATGACACTGGAAAGGTATAGGATAGGTAAGATGCAGGAGATCAACAGCATATTGAGACAGAACGGCAATCTCTCTTCTGATATTCCTGAAGGATTATATTCAAGGACATACCTGCAGGATGTAGATTGGAACGACTCAAGCTTGATGATTACCCCAGCTTGGAGCTGGCATTTTGCCCAAGAGCTGAACAGGTCGGGAATTCCTACATTCAAGGAAGCACCGTCAGCCGGCCCTATGGAGCTCTATCCGGACAACCGAATAGAGCGGTGGGCGACATACCGCGTATCTACTCCCAAGGCACAGCTATTAGTTGACTCGCTCGTCTCAAGATCTGCCTCCAGCTATTCTGTCCTGCTGCTGACGCGCCCTGGAAAGAATGAGGATAGGCATCTCAATGATTTCCTGAATCTGGCATCGGAATTTGAGGGGGAGGATTTCCATTTTGTCCTCGTGGTCAGCAAAGGACACTCTGTTGATGCGCTGAGAGACCTTTTGTCGAAAATAAGAAGCGAATGTCAATACCAAGATGTTGACGTTGACATTTGTGTTATTGAAGAAGAACAGATGATAGACCTGCAGGCTGCCTTTCAAAGCATTAACATCCCCTTCAATGCAACGCTGACCCGTCAGGGTCTGGTTCTTTATTCAACGTTGGCGACCTACGGCGATGAACCAAGGAGGAATTTCCGTGACCTGTTAAAGCATGACCGCACCAAAGACTGATGCACCATTTGCTGAAAAGAGAAAAACAGATTGTCTTCTCGCGCGCGTGAAGAAACTTGAAAATGCCTTCACATCTTCACAAATTGTGTTATCTGATTGACATACTGAGGCGTATGGTGTGAAGGTGGGTGTGAAGGGGCGTGAAGATGTGAAGGCTAAACCTTGGATATCCCTGCCATATTGCGAAGTGATGTTTTAGTCAAAAAACCATTAATTTAACTTTCGGGAGCTATTTATAGAAGAAAAAAACATAAAAAACACCTCAGTGAGTGTCAGTGGGCAACGCCCTACATTCTCAGCTCGTGCCTGAGTGCCTGAGAACAAGTTCTCGCACTCCTGCCCAAGCTGATAACAGCTTCTACGAAGCACTGACACTCGCTGAGGAGAAAACATAAAAAAACTGATCCTCGAGTGTGAATCTTGCGCTCGACGTTTGGTTGCTTTGATAATTCGAAGAACACTTTAACACTTGAACGATTAAACTTTTGACCCCGGTTTTACCACAGGACATGTTTTTATTGTTTTTTCAAAATCCGAAACTTGAGACCATTAAAAATTTGGGTGATTCAAAGAATCGGAGTATCTTTGCGGCAGAAGAGCTTGACAGCTTTCTTGAAAGTCTCTCGAATTAGCCATTCATTCAAGTCCATTGATGAAGAAACAAACAGGAAAAACACTTTGCTGATATCCGAGTGCCAGAGTATGTTCTGGCACTCAGACATTCTGTGGAGTCTGAGAAATCTGTGAGACATTTTAAACTACTATGCAAGACCACTATTTATCGCACACAGATTCCACTGATTGCACAGATTTTTTTCAAGCAGCAACATGATCTGTGGAATCTGAGAGATCTGTGTGACTATTCCCAGTTCTATATGAGACCATTTATATTTCACTTTCTCTTAGATCTCTCAAGGATAATGAGTGTCACTGCGTGACAGAAATCTTACAAATTGATTCAAATCTCAAATAATATCTCATCAATCATCATTCATCAATCATCAATGGAACAGGTAACGATGTAACCCTGAGCACGTTCCGCGATTTTGATGTGTTTTTGATGTGTTTTTTTTGAACTAAAAATTTGGCCGTTCTGCTAATAACGGCTACCTTTGCATCGAAAACCTATAAAAACATACTACGATGAAACGAATCAGCATACTTTTCATGATCACCCTGCTCACAAGTTGGGGTGCATGGGGACAGGAAGCTAAGCCATACCGCGTCATTGACTCGACGATGGTCTTCAGCGAAGACGATTTCAGGATTGAGCCCTTTCATCTTGGATATGGAGTTTCAGTCCTTCACAACAATTATCCTGGAGATGAATCCTTCGGCTTTATGGAGTCGGCCAAGCTCATGTGTTGGATGCCCAAGTTCAACCTCCAGATAGACGAGCGCATCACTTCCGCAGATGATATCAGCTGTGAGTTCGAAGATGAAGTGCTTTTCTTGGATGACCCACAGATATTTACGGGAACAAAGACGCCGCTGGCTAAGGATTTCCCCAGTCAGCCTTTCTATGCCTATAAGGAGTCTGTCCGGGGCGGCTTGCTGTCTGATTGGGAGGCAAAGTCAGGTGAAACAGATTATCTCTTCCCGATACGTACTATTATGGTGAAGGTGAGTCCCTTCAGATATGATAGCGAAGCGAAGAAGCTATATCTAAACAAAAGAGTCCGCATAAAGATACGGCTGGCAGAACGCCCCAAGAATAAATACGTGCAAGAAGGGGTCGTTCGTGATCAGGACGGCAATCCGATAGCCCATGCACAGTTGAAGCTGGCCGATGACTGGCAAGTTCTTACAGACTCCGAGGGCCGTTATACAATTACCGTTGAAACCTGGAATTCGGAAATTCGGAATCGTCTGGAGGTGATAGCTGACGGCTACACTCATTGTGTGACTGCAATCAGCAATGATTTCCCCTTGTCAAAGACCTACGTTTATTATCCCAAAGACTTCCGGTTATACAATGCCGTCACGTTCAAGGCCGGTGAAATCCGCACCCTTATCTTACCTACTGCTCCCGATGCCTCTTTGGGGCGCTTCTACCGATTCAAAGGCGTTGAAAGCAATCACCTTGTGTTCGAACGGGAACTCTCCCCAAAAGCCTATTGCCCATACATACTTATCCCTGAGGAAGACTCGCGTCTGGAACTTGCCGGAATGGACTTACAGAAAGATTCCTTAGTCCAGATCACCGATGCCAATTACGCAGGTTATTTCTTGGGAAGCATCCATACCCGGGGGATAGCGTACTCTAATAGCAGTGCAAGCTACCCGTTGGATATGAGTAACGAATACAGATCGTCCCCTGGCTATATAGAAGCTTTGCATGCCACGTTGTTATATCCTTATTTTGAACATTTTGAGCTACTCCTGCTGGATTCAACTGACAACATCCCAGCCCCGCAAATCGTAAATGGTAAATTGTCAAATGGTAAATGCTACGACCTCTCCGGCCGCCGCATAGACAATAACTCATTGTCTCGTGGCATCTATATCAAAGATGGACGAAAGGTGGTGGTGAAGTGAGGGATGAGGGATGATGTATGATGTATGATGGAAGATGGATGATGGAAGACGTATAACAAATAGACAAACTCTTTTACCTGAACAAAACGACGATGTTACCATAAATATTCATCAAAAATTTGGGTGATATAAAGAATCGGAGTATCTTTGCCACGCAAAAGGCGAGAAAAGGTGATATGACACAAGAAGAACTATATAAAATCATAGCCTCTGACGAGAGCTTTCGCATTGAGCTGACCACCTCGACGGGCGATATGGACAAGTTCCAGGAGGCCATCTGTGCCTTTGCCAACGATATGCCAGGCTCGCGCAAGAAAGGCTATCTGCTGATCGGTGTAAGGACAGCCCTGCCCCAATATTCAATGTTAACTACCTGACTGTTTTCAGCGTGATTGTGAAAGAGCCCGACGAAACAAGTTTGCCCAAGCTTGCCCAAGTAGATAGGGCAGATTATGAGGATGTTATGAAAGACTTGTTCCAAGCTGTCCCAAGCCTTGCGCAAGTAACGCCCAAGCAAATGAGCGTCTTATTAAACATCTGTCAGAAAGTATCTTCTCTTTCCAATATGATGGATGGTCTGTCGGCATCATCACGACGTACTTTTGTCAGAAACATACTTAAACCTGTTTCAGATGCGAAACTCATCGCTATGACCCATCCCGACAATCCCCGTCATCCACAACAGAAATACTATCTGACAGAGTTGGGATTGAAGGTACTTGATATGCTGGCGAAACAACAAATGGATTAGGCGAAGGCAAGTAACAAGAGAAAAACGTATGAGTCCATAAAAATGAGAAAGTGACAGAGTCGTTCAGCATGAAGACAAGGTATAAGATCATCATAGGTATCTGCGTTGCATGCCTGGCGGTGGCCGCAGGCATCTGGATGGAGGTGCGGACGGGTCGGCAGATGCGGGCTGCGGTGGAGCAGGCGTTGGAGCAGAACCGCAACTATGTGCCCTTCACCTCCGACACCATCTATCTGTCCCCTCACTCCTCTTCGACAAGCACTCCCTTCCCTTCAGAGGAGGGTCGGGGAGAGGCTATTTCTCTTCGCGACGCCGTCGCCTACTACCGCCACCCCCTCCGCCGCCTCTGGACCTCATCCAACGACCTCCTCCGTGCCGGCTACGCCCTCGGCTGCGTCTATCGCGACCTCCATGAAGCTCCCATCGCCATCATCACCTGGGAGGAGGCGGTCGCTGCAGCCGATACCACAGCTGATGACTGTGACTACGCTACGCTGTTTAGAGTGTATGGGCAGATGGCAAGTGTTTACTTTAGGCAATATATGCCTGATAAAGAATTGGCTGCAAGAGAAAAGCTATGTCGATATGCCTTGATTGCAGGAGACACCTTAAATTACATAAGAGGTCTGCTCATGCGAAATGATGCTTACCTCTCACTTGGCGACACTTCCGCTGTCTTTGACAATATCGAACACGTCCGACATCTTTATCTCAAACGCGGCTTGAAACGAGAAGCCGCTCAAGTCTATCCCTCTGCCATCCAAATTGCCCTTGAACGCGGCAAATATACAAAAGCAGATTCCATGATGCAGATCTTCGAGAAAGAATCGGGACTATTTGACAATGAGGGCAACATAGCACTAGGATACCAAAAATATTATTATCATAAGGGCTTCTATTTCTTGGGTACCCACCAATTTGATTCCGCAGAAATTCAGTTCCGTCGGCTCCTTCATCACGAGCCCAACCTTATTGATGCGTTTAATGGACTCTTGCAACTATATAAGCAAAAGCATCAGCTTGATTCCATCTATAGATACGCCATAGAACACGAAAATGAATTGACAAATTATCTAAGCCAAACTCAGACCACTGCGGTCGCTTTGGCTGAAGGCATGTACAACTATACCCGCCAGAAAGAATTGGCTCAGAAGCAGACGGCGAGGGCCGGCCGATTCAGATTAACCTTGATCTGCGTGCTGGTCATTATGCTTATTGCGGTGCTCTTCACGCTGCGCTATCGTCAGAAGAATAACGAAGAGAAGGCCAGACTGATGGCGCGCTATAGCAAAGCGGCTGACGAACTCGATGCGGCAAGACATGATCTGCAAATCCTCAACCAATCCATTTCAAAGGACAATGCCATAACAAAGCTGTTGAAGGAGAAGGAAGAGCTGATCGCGCAGTTGGAATCTACCGTCAGGAGCCTGCAAGAACAGATAGGTCTGAGCCAGGACATCGTGCAAAGCCACAAGGTCGAAGAGTCTGAAATCATCCAACACTTCCATCTCATCGCACAACAACATTGTGTAAACAAAAACGGAATAGCCCAAAGGGAGAAGCCGCGCGCAGCGACAACGGAAGAATGGGCTAAGCTGGTCGAGGCGGTTCAGCAGTACCATCCAGCTTTCTATCTGTTCATTGTCAACCGCAAGCTCTCCGCGCTCAAATTCAAGGTCTCCATCCTCTCCTTCCTCGGCTTTGACAATCATGAAATCACGATTCTGACCAATGCCAACAAGGGTTCCATCCCCAACGCGCGTACGTCACTGGCCAAGGAACTGTTCGGTCTGAGCAGTGCCCACGAGCTAGACGATCATTTGCGCCAAATTGAGCCCCCTTCTTGATTATTCTGCCTAATTATCGACAAAATCCCGTTAAAGAAACGGCTTAATAACAGTGTTATATTGAGCACCCCCGATGAAATGGGCAATAAATCTAACAATCTTCCAATATATATATTATCCGTAGCAATGAAACAATTATTTAAAATCTCCTGCAAATGTTTGGCGCTTGCAGCCATCTGCACGCTTTCCTTCACCATCATTTCCTGTAGCTCCGACGAATGGGAGCCGCGTGAGGTGCCAGAAGATTACAAACCGGTGTTCAAGGAAGGCAAAACATGGACATATGGAACCGTACCACGCTCGTATATAGGCGAGTCATCATCATATACCTATACAATCAGTGGCGATACAGTCGTCAAAGGTAAGAAATATCTGAAGCTGTATTGCTCGGACAAAGAGGCATACGGCGATACAGATCAGCACTACTTTGCCGCTGTACGAGAAGAGAGTCTCAGGGCTTTCTACATCTTAAAAGGTGAAAAGAAGGAGAAGCTGCTCTTCGACTTCGGAATGGACCTTGATGTGCAATTTGAAATTGATCCCATACCTACGTGCTACATCACCATACAGAATAAAATTCCTAAAGATTTCTTGGGAACCTCCAGACTCGTTTTCTATTGGATTTATACAATTAAGGAAACCGGTATGGGCGTTTCACAACAATATGCTTGGTTTGAAGGCATAGGCAATTATCCAGACCTCCTGAGAAGAGGAGGCCATGATCACCCTCTCATCTCATGTTATGAGGACGGACGCTGCATTTATGATAGGGATCTACTACCGTTGATATACTGAGGCAACAATCAAATTCAATACAGCCATAAACCCACCCTTTCAACTCTGGGAAACGACAACGTCGCCATAATTATTCATCAAAAATTTGGGATAAAGACGAATGAGAAAGGTAAAGGTAAACTAAAAAATGGCAGCCATCGGAATTTTTGATACCAACTGACTGCCTATACATTGAAACAAATATTTCTGAGATTATGCCTTGAACAGGTCTTCTGACGTGATGCTGTTGTGTATCTCGCTCCAATATCCAGCGTGGGCAATTCCTGATACAGTGACCATAGTAAGGCTAACAGATTTCCTGCATCCTGTTTCGGTGACGAAACGTTCCGCCTTATGGTGCAAGCTGTCTGCATCGTCTTTAGTCACAGTATATTCGTTGTGCGAGAATTTCATCTCACAGATGTTCACCAGGTTGTCTGCCCTGTCTATGAGCATGTCTATCTGTGCGCCTTTCTTTCCGTCGTCACTCGGTCCCACTCGCCATGCAAATACGTTGGTCACTACCCCGCTGATGCCAAGAGCCATTTTGATTTGGTGGATGTGCAGGAAACACAGACGCTCAAAAGCCAAACCGACCCAGGCTGACCGCAAACTCGACAGATAATTGTGACTCCAGAATTGCTCATCGTTTGCAGTGTTGTGCCTTACGAATTTCAGATAGAACAGCGTGTAGTTGTCAATCAAGCGAAACGTTGCCTGGTTCTTTAGCCCATACGTAGGAATTTTGCGGATAAAGCCACATTCCTCCAAGTCTTCCAGCATACGGCTCGTCCGTCCGTTTTCTTCCAGTTCGCATTGCTTCACCAATTCGTCGCGTGTCATTCCAGAGCCGTTTTCGCCAAGTTCCATTACGATTCTGACATATTTCTCTGGGTTACGGAACAACGAGTCGTAAAGCTCGTTGAATTCATAACGGAGTTTGCCATCTTCCGCAAAAATAAGTCTGTCAACATTTTGCGCTACGCTCTGCCCACGTGTCAGAAGTGACCAATAGAAGGGTACGCCACCGAATACCATGTAATATTCCAACAGGTCATAGTGCGAGGCCTGAATCTTCTTGGCCCTCATATATTGTTCGCACTCATGGAGCGTGAAAGGCATGACAGGCAATCGATATGTCATACGATTGTGCAACCCTCCGTGATTCTTCAGTACCTTGTTGATAATCCATGATGTTGCCGATCCACAGATGATTAGCAGTACATCCTTACGCGCCGAAGCAAAGTTGTTCCAGAAGTACTCAACGGCAGATACAAAATTGGAGCGCGGCGTGTCCATCCAAGGAATCTCATCAATAAACACCACTTTCTTCCTTTCTTTACTTTGGCGGATGAGCTGGCGCAGTAAGGAAAACGCCTCCATCCAATCTTCGGGAATCTTCACCTTACCCATTCCGGCATCTGCCAGTGAATCACGGAAAGCGCGAAGCTGCACCCGCATATTGCCCTTTGCTACTCCCGAGTGCTCAAATGTAAAGGTGTAGTTGAAAGTCTCCCGCACAAGGAATGTCTTGCCCACCCTGCGACGGCCATACACCACGGCAAATTCCGAATACTCCGACTCGTATGCCTCATGCAGTTCTCTCTGTTCTTTGTCTCTGCCTATAATCATAATCTATCTGATTTTGTGTGCAAAGGTACAAAATAATTCTTTATAAAGTGTCGAAACTTATAATTATTTTGTTGTTTTCGACATTTTTGACGAGTCTTATGGTTTGTAGCATCATTATTTGTATTATTCCGGCAACCCCTTATGAATACCATTTACACATTTAGAACGAACTATATAGCTATGTCATTGCACACTTTACATATTTTTGTGGTTTACAAAAGTTAAATACGTTAAATCTTTATCATTTTCAACCCCTGTAGAATCTGCGCCATCACTTTTCTGCCGATTAAAACGTAAATAGTTGAAATAAAGTGGTTTGTAAATACTCTGATGGAACTTAAATCTTTCATAAATCTGAACTTAAATAACGTCCCGTTGGTATGCCCTTAAACACAAAAACACCGCCCTCGGTCTGATACCTGTTGGATTTAAAGTCCATCGTCGCTCTTATCTGACGATAACTGACGTTATCTGACGTTAACAGACGCTAGGGTACCTTGAAACTGCGTTGAAGGGAAAACAATGTAGTACCTTTGCACTCGTAAACCAAAAGGTTTGCCATGTCCCACTTAAAACATTCATCATGCAACAGTACACAATCAGGAAAGATCGACCGCCTCCGGCGAAAAAAAGCCTCAAGGGTTAAGCCAAAAACCCTCAAGGGTTTACGGCAAAAGCTATAAGGCTTTCGGCCAAAACCCTTAAGGGTTTTGAAGGAAACGAAGTCTAAACTTCAAGAACTCCTTTAACTTCGCAATATGAGCATCACGCGAAATTAGGTCACCCCGATTCCGATTTCCATGCCAAAAATTAGCTTAGACACGAAAAATGGCTCTGCTAAATACAACACAAGTTTTAGCGATGGCGCACCTATCACTTATACGCCAATCATTTCAGAGGCTGTGATGTCGAGCGTGCGGCATAGAGAACGAGCCACCTTAAGTGTCGGTTCCGACCTGCCGGAAACATAGTCGTTGATTCGTGAAGGGCTTAAGCCGACCAACGCAGCTAACTCTCGTTGCGTCATTCTCTTTTCCTTGAGCGATATCATGATGAGATCGCCAATCGAAGGTCTCTCAATGGGATAGTGTTCTTTTTCATAGGTTATCACCACATCGGACATCAGTGTCAGTTCCACAGCATTCTTATCCGTAGAAGGTGTATCGTCTGTTACCAAAGGCAACAGCTCTTCTATGCGATTGAGCGCGAATTCATATTGGGATTTTGTAATATTACTCATGAAGATATCAATTAAATGGTTGAACAATCTATTTTGTCATTTTGAATGTGAAAATCCCTTAAATTTGGCCCTAAAATCGGCAATTTCTTCACAAAATCACGCCCCTTCACACTAACCTTCACGCTCTATGGTGTTCGTAATCAATGATATACGATACTTTGTGAAGATGTGAAGGGCATTTTGATTTTTTTTCTTTCTATGGCCCGCAACCCTTAAGGGGTTGAACGATAACGAAGACGATAACGATGTCGTATTGCTATCGTCAGAAAAAATCTGTGGGATCAGTGAGATCTGTGTGAGATAAAAGATGGTCCCGCTTAGGACTTGGAAAAGTCACACTGATTTCACTGATTCCACAGATCGTGTTGCAACGAGAATATCTGTGATCTGAGAGATGCTTATTTCGTTGAGCAGAAGTTGTTACGGAGGTCTTCAACGGTGACGTTGGAATGGTTGAAGATGAGTAGTTCGAGGACGGGCTGATCTGAGTCGTCGAAGAGTCCATCGAAGTGGCAGGGTTGCGTACAACACATCAGGTCGTTGGAGATGGAGAGCAAGGTGTAGGTGGTTACGACGACGTCGTTGCCAAAGGTCTGAGTGATGGTTAGCGTGTTCGTCGCCTCGTCGTAGGCGAAGGGCCTTTCGAGCAGGCTCTGTCCTCGGGTGCTAAAAGCGTATTCATAGACAAGGTCCTTGCTGCCGTAGAGGTAAGTGATAGCCGGACTTCCCATGTTCCCAAACTCCTTAACGGTTCCATCGGGCCATACGAGGTATTGCTTAGCTCCTCTTCCATGCCAGCTGCCCTTGGAGAAGTGCGAGAAAAAGGTCTCGGCGCTGATAGGTTCTACGACTGGTGCATAGCCCTCTGCCGTCTGTTGTATGGCAATCTTCTGTAGCGCGTCGGGTGTCTCTTCCGGCAGCTTCTCTTCCTGTTTCTGCTCAGACGCAGTTACGTCGTCTTTGCTGCATGATGTCATGGCCCATGACATTGACATCGCGAGCAATAAAAGGGTAAGTGTTTTCGTTTTCATAGTCGTTGTTTGTTTAAATGTTCTTTACCCATTCGTTCCCCGTTACTTTGCCGATGAAGTAAATGAGGTTGGTGTCCTTCTCGGTGATGACGAAGAGGAAGGGACGGTTGATAATGAATTCCTGAGATCTCATGCCCGATGTGATGGTTGAGATGGTCACGGCAGCTGCCGAAGTGCCCTTCTCGTCCACCTCAATCTTGGCATTCTGCTTGATGAGGCTGATGGAAAGAGGTGTAGAGGGATTCTTCATCATCTTGGAGAAGTCGGCTTCCTGGCTGCTGAAGGCAGCTCGTACGCCCATCGCCATGAGGGGCGACTTCAGATCTTGCTCCGTAGAGATTTCGAACCTCGGCATCTGCAAGATAATAGTTCCGTCGGGCATATCCGTTGACACTTGCGCGGCTATGTGTTTCCAGCGTTCTGCGGTGAGTGCCTTGAGCAGATTGTCCAAAGACATCGTTGCGTCTGTCGGCAGCATGAGGATCATGCTGAATTTGCCGTCGGCATAAGGCAGCCGTATCGCCTGCACCGTCTCGTCCTCAAAATACTCCAAGGGAGCATTCCCGGCCATTGCCCGCACTCTTGCTGTCTCACCCTTCGCCGTCGTGAAATCATACATCAAAGGCGGATCCAGCAGATCAAAAGGATAACGCCATTGCGCCTTGAAATAGAGGGAGTTGAGCAGTACGGCAATGTCTGTCGGATGGAGCTCGCCATCCTTCAGTATCTGCGGAATCATTCCCTTAGTCTGCTGGTTGCACCACTCGTTGACCTTGTCGATGACCTGATTGGTCTGGGTGAAGTCCATGCTCTCCAAGCCTGCTTGATAATAGCCTTTCATGTCGGCAGCAAACTGAGCGCTGAAATCATTGCCGATGGCTTTGTTGGCGAGCAGATAGTTGGCGATGCTCAGCTCCACCTTGGGGTCGAGCTGCGGGGCGTTGGTCATCAGGTTGCCGAAGAAGTCGTTGACGGCTCCCGTCTCGTACTGCTCGACGCCGAGCGCACGCATGAGTTCCTGCCGTGTCGTGCCGGCAGCTGCGTCGTTGAGCATTCCTAACATATAGGCTGCACTCAGTGGCGAGATGACCATGTCGCCAGTTACACCTTTACTGATTTCGCGCGTGAGGTTCAGCGCGAACAGGTTGTTGGCGTCCGCCATGGATTGTTCCTCCTCGCTGAGGAAGATAGTGCCCGGCGTCTGCTTGACCTCGGGTGTCTTCACGATATCTTCCTCGTGCACTACTTCCTGTTCTTCTTCGATCACAATTTTGGCATCCTCCTTGGGTTCTTCTCCTTTGGAGCAGGAGGTGATCGCCATGGCCGTGAACGTCATTCCGGCAATCAGTAGATAAGCTCGTTTCATTTTCCTTGAATATTTATGTCGAAAAGATAATCTATGTACACCATTAATTTATTAATAGGTGCTGCAAAGGTAGCCGTTTATTGCTGAACGGCCAAATTTTTTGTGCAAAAAGAACACATCAAAAACACATCAAATCCGTGAAACGTGCTCGATATCACGTCGATACATGGCTTATCCCACGGTTCCTTCGAGCGACACGCTGAGTAGTTTTTGGGCTTCTACGGCAAATTCCATGGGAAGTTTGTTGAGGACGTCCTTGGCGTAGCCGTTGACGATGAGCCCTACGGCTTCCTCCTGCGGTATGCCGCGCTGTTGGCAGTAGAAGAGCTGGTCCTCGGAGATCTTGGACGTGGTGGCTTCGTGTTCGATGACGGCCGAAGGATTCTGGACGTCCATGTAGGGAAACGTGTGGGCGCCGCAGGTGGAGGAGAGTAGGAGGCTGTCGCAGCTGCTGTAGTTGCGGGCTCCCTCGGCACGCGGTGCTACGCGTACAAGACCGCGGTAGGAGTTCTGCGAACGTCCGGCGCTGATGCCTTTGCTGATGATGGTGGACCGCGTGCGGGGCGCGAGATGGATCATCTTGGTGCCGGTGTCGGCCTGTTGGAAGTTGTTGGTGACGGCGACGCTGTAGAACTCGGCCTGCGACCCTTCGCCGGCGAGGACGCAGGACGGATATTTCCAGGTGATGGCGCTGCCCGTCTCGACCTGCGTCCACGAGAGCTTGCTGTTCTCGCCGCGCAGCAGTCCGCGTTTGGTGACGAGATTGAGGACGCCTCCCTTGCCGTCCTTGTCGCCGGGATACCAGTTCTGGACGGTGGAATACTTGACTTCGGCACGATTCTCGACGACGATCTCGACGATGGCGGCGTGGAGCTGGTTCTCGTCGCGCATGGGTGCCGTGCATCCTTCGAGGTAGCTGACGTAGGCATCCTCGTCGGCCACGATGAGCGTGCGTTCGAACTGTCCCGTGCCCTGGGCATTGATGCGGAAATAGGTGCTGAGCTCCATGGGGCAGCGCACGCCGCGAGGGATATAGACGAAGGAACCGTCGGAGAACACGGCGCTGTTCAACGCGGCGAAGAAGTTGTCGCGATAGGGGACAACGGAGCCGAGGTATTTGCGCACGAGGTCGGGATGCTGGCGCACGGCTTCGCTGATGGAGCAGAAGATGATACCCTGCTCGGCAAGGCGTTCGCGGAAGGTAGTTTTTACGGAGACACTATCCATGACGGCGTCCACGGCCGTGCCGCTGAGTGCCAGGCGTTCCTCGAGCGGTATGCCGAGTTTGTCGAAGGTCTTCATGAGTTCGGGGTCGATGTCGTCGATGCTCTTGGGGCCTTCCTTCTTCTTCGAGGCCGTGGGGTCGGCGTAGTAGGAGATGGCCTGATAGTCGATGTCAGGCATCTGGAGATGACCCCACGAGGGTTGCTGCAGCGTCTGCCAGTAGCGGAAGGCTTTGAGGCGGAACTCCAGGAGCCAGTCGGGCTCGCCCTTCTTCTCGGAGATGAGGCGCACGGTGTCCTCCGTGAGGCCGCGGTCGATGACCTCGGTCTCCACGTCGGTCGTGAAGCCGTACTCGTAGCTCTTGTCGGCTACCGACCGCACGAATTTGTTCTTCTCGTCACTCATCTCCTCGTGCTTTTACGTGACTCCACTGTGTCTTGGCCAGATCGAAGGCGATGGAAGTCGTCTTTATCAAGGGTTCGAAGAGGATGGAGTTCTGCTGTGCCTCTTCGTTGACTAAACGTGTGATGGCGAGCACGTTGCAGAGCGCGCCGAGCAGGATGGCATATTTGACCACGCTGAGCACCAGTCCGCCGAGGTTGTTGACCGCATCGAGGCCGGCCCATTCGAGTACCTTCGTGAGCAGCGATCCCAGCACGCCCAGGATGATGGGCACGCCGATCCAGATGAGGGCGAAGGCGATGATGCCGCCTACGGTGGGGGAGCAGCCGATGTGGGGTGCCAGCTGGTAGCCTACCTGCTCATAGAGCAAGTAAGCCACGTAGAGCCCGGCGAAGACGCCGATGAGCCCGAGCACCTCTTTGAGCAGGCCGTTGCTCCATCCTTTCCAAGCGCCCGCAATGAGCACTACGAAAAAGAAAATATCGAAGCCGTTCATTGTTTCGTTTAACGTTTAGCGTTTAACGATTCCTTAAAGTTTGGCCTTGATCTCGATCTCCTGGAAGGTCTCGATGGTGTCGCCTTCGCGAATGTCGCTGTAGTTGACGAGCGAGATACCGCACTCGAAGTTGGTGTTGACTTCCTTGACGTCATCCTTGAAGCGCTTGAGGGCATCGATGGCGCCGGTGTGAATGACGATGCCGTCGCGAATGACACGTGCCTTGTTGGAGCGGCTGACCTTGCCGTCGATGACGTATGCTCCGGCCACGGTGCCGACTTTGGAGATATGGAACACCTGACGCACTTCGAGCTGCGCGGTGACTTCCTCCTTGAGCTCGGGAGCCAGCATGCCTTCCATGGCTTCCTTCACCTCTTCGATGGCATCGTAAATGATGCTGTAGGTGCGGATTTCCACGCCCTGCTGCTCGGCGGCCTTGCGGGCACCGGCCGAGGGACGCACCTGGAAGGCGACGATGATAGCATCGGAAGCGGCGGCCAGCGAGACGTCGTTCTCGGAGATCTGACCCACGGCCTTGTGGATGACGTTGACGGCAATCTTCTCGGTGGAGAGCTTGATGAGCGAGTCGCTCAAGGCCTCGATGGAGCCATCCACGTCGCCCTTGACGATGACGTTCAACTCCTGGAAACCGCCCTGTTCGATGCGTCGTCCGATCTCGTCGAGGGTGAGGTGGTGCTGCGTGCGGATGCCCTGTTCGCGTTGCAGCTGTTCGCGCTTGGTGGCAATCTCGCGGGCTTCCTGGTCGGTGTCCATCACGTGGAAGGTGTCGCCGGCCTGAGGAGCGCCGTTTAAGCCGAGCACGGTGGCTGCCTGAGCCGGGCCAATCTCCTTGATGCGCTGTCCGCGCTCGTTGAACATGGCCTTGATACGGCCGTAGTTGGTACCTGCCAACAGGATATCGCCCATCTTGAGCGTGCCGTTGGAGCAGAGCACGGTGGCGACGTAGCCACGGCCCTTGTCGAGCGACGACTCGATGATGGAGCCCGTAGCCTTGCGGTTGGGATTGGCCTTGAGGTCGAGCATCTCGGCTTCGAGGAGCACCTTCTCCATGAGTTCGGGCACGCCTATACCTTTCTTGGCGCTGATGTCCTGGCTCTGGTACTTGCCGCCCCAGTCCTCGACGAGGAAGTTCATCTGTGCGAGATGTTCCTTGATCTTCTCGGGGTTGGCGGCAGGTTTATCGATCTTGTTGATGGCGAAGACGATGGGTACGCCGGCAGCCACAGCGTGGTTGATGGCTTCCTTGGTCTGCGGCATGATGTCGTCGTCGGCGGCGATGATGATGATGGCGATATCCGTCACTTGAGCACCACGGGCACGCATAGCGGTGAAGGCCTCGTGACCAGGGGTGTCGAGGAAGGTGATGTGGCGGCCGTCGTCGAGCTTCACGTTGTAAGCACCGATGTGCTGCGTGATGCCGCCGGCCTCGCCGGCGATGACGTTGGTTTTGCGGATATAGTCGAGCAACGATGTTTTACCGTGATCGACGTGACCCATGACGGTGACAATCGGAGCGCGTGGCACGAGATCGGCCTCATCGTCGGCCTCCTCCTGCACGGCTTCGCTCACGTCGGCACTGACATACTCGGTCTGGAAGCCGAACTCATCGGCCACGAGGTCGATGGTCTCCTTGTCCATGCGCTGGTTGATGCTGACCATGACGCCGAGGCTCATGCACGTTCCGATGACCTGTGTGACGGGTACGTTCATCATGGATGCCAGCTCGTTGGCGGTGACGAATTCGGTGAGCTTCAGGATCTTTGACTCCTTCTCCATCTCCTCGAGCTCAGCCTCAATGCCGGCACGAATGTTCTCGCGCTTTTCGCGACGGTACTTGGCGCCTTTGCCCAGCGCCTTGTTCTTGCCGGCGGTGAGACGTGCCAGCGTCTCGCGCACCTGCTTGGCGACTTCTTCGTCGCTCTGCTCGGGCGTGATGATGACTTCCTTGGGCTGGTTCTTCTTGCGGCGCTTGCCTTCGCCCTTGTTCTGTTGGTTCTGCTGGGGCTGCTGGTTGCCGCCTTTGTTCTTCTTCTGCTGCTGTCCGCCCTGATTCTGCTGCTTGGCGGCTTCGGCGTTGATATCTACGCGTTCGCCTTTCTTCTTGTTGCGGCGGTTCTCTCCACCTTGTCCTGCAGCGCCCTGAGCGTTGCCCTGACCACTGCCTCCCTTCTTGCGTTTCTTGCTGCGGGGAGGACGCGTGCTCTGGTTGATGGAGTCGAGGTCGATGTGGCCTTTGATGTTCAGGGTGAGAGGCGGTTCGGACGGCCCTTTCACGCGGAATACGCCGTCAATCTCCTCGAGTTCGACACCTTTCTTTTTCTTGGCGGGACGTTCCTCGGGCTTTGCCTGCTCGCGAACTTCTTCCACGGGTTCTGCCGGCGCCGCGGGGGCTTCAGCCTTGGACGCTTCGGGGGCTTGTTCAACGGGCTTTTCAGCAGGCTTGTCGGCCGGCTTCTCAGCGGGTTTCTCAACGGGTTTCTCAGCCGGTTTTTCTGCCGGCTTCTCTGCGGACTTCTCAGCCGGCTTCTCGGCGGGCTTCTCAGCAGGCTTCTCTTCGGCTTTCGGCGTCTTGACCGGTTCGGCGATGGGGTTGCCCTTGCTGTCGAGGTTGATATGTCCGACCAGCTTGGGTTTCTTCACCTCGGTCAGAGGCAGTGCCTCGTCGTCCTCGGTGAGCACGATGGTCTCCTTCTTCTCCTTGGTCTTGCGGGCCGTAGAGATCTTCTGTGCCTGTGCGAGCAGGCCTTTGTCCTTGTTGAATTCAGCCTGAACGAGAGCGTACTGCTCATCGGTGATGGTCGCGTTGGGATTAGCCTCGACGTCAGTGAAGCCTTTCTTGTTGAGGAAATCCACGAGGGTCTGCAAACCCACGCTGCATTCTTTGGTGACTTTATTTATTCTTATTGGCATAAGCTTCTGTAAATGTATAATTGATAATGTATAATGTATAATTTATGCTGCGCGAGAGATGGGCTTAATGTATAATTGATAATGTATTTGCATTTCAATTACACATTATACATTATCGTTAGCTCTCAGTAGGAGGCTGGTTGCCGTCTTCTTCATCATCGGGGAACTCAGCTTTGAGGATGCGTAGCACCTCGTCCACGGTTTCCTCTTCGAGGTCGGCGTTCTTGATGAGCATCTCGCGGGGTGCTTCGAGCACGGAGCGGGCTGTCGTCCAGCCGTTCTTCTTCAATTCCTCGATGACCCATTCGTCGATCTCGTCCTTGAAGTCGTCGAGATGGATGTCGTCCTCCAGCTCCTCGTCCTCGCCCTCGGGCAGTTCGCGATAGACGTCGATGACGGTGTCGGTGAGCATTGAGGCCAGACGGATGTTCAAGCCGCCCTTACCAATGGCGAGGCTGACCTGGTCGGGATTGAGATATACCTCGCAATGCTTCGATTCCTGGTCGAGGTTGATGCTGTTGATTTCGGCGGGGCCGAGGGCGCGGGCGATGAGCAGCTGCGGGTTGGACGTCCACTGTATGACGTCGAGGTTCTCGCCTTTGAGTTCACGCACGATGCCGTGCACGCGGCTGCCGCGCACACCGACGCAAGCGCCTACGGGATCCACGCGGTCGTCGAAGCTCTCGACGGCAATCTTGGCGCGCTCGCCCGGCACGCGGGCAATCTTGCGAATCGTGATGATACCCTCGGCAATTTCAGGCACCTCGGCTTCCAGCAGACGCTGCAGGAACACGGGGCTTGTGCGCGAGAGGATGATCTTGGGGTTGCCTGTGGAGTTGTCCACGCGAGCCACCACGGCGCGGGCCGGCTCGCCCTTGCGGAAGAAGTCGCCGGGGATCTGCTCGTTCTTCGGCAGCAGCAGCTCGTTGCCTTCCTCGTCCAGCAGCAGCACTTCCTTGTGCCACACCTGATAGACCTCAGCCGAGATCACGTCTCCGACCATGTCCTTATATTTATTATAAAGAGCGTCGTGCTCCAGCTCCAGGATGCGCGAAGCCAGGGTCTGACGCAGCGTGAGGATGGCGCGGCGGCCGAATTTCGAGAAGTCAACGGGTTCGGACACGTCTTCGCCCACCTCGTAGTCGTCAGCAATCTGGCGGGCATCGGACAGCGAGATCTCCATGTTGGGGTCGTTGACCTCGCCGTCGGGTACGACGGTGCGGTTGCAGTAGATCTCGAAGTCGCCTTTGTCGGGGTTCACGATGACGTCGTAGTTCTCGTCGGTGCCCTTCATCTTGGCGATGACGTTGCGGAAGCTCTCCTCGAGCACGCTCACCAGCGTGGCGCGGTCGATGTTCTTGGTCTCTTTGAACTCCTGAAAAGTGTCGATGAGTTCGTTGTTTTGTTTCTTTGCCATGTATATATGATATTTTTACGTTATGACGTTATTATGTTATATCGTCGTTATGACTTTATTTAAAGTCTATGACGTACTTGCCGCTCTTGACGTCGCTCATGGCGAGCGCCACATCCACGTCCTGCATGACAGGGCGTTTCTTGCCTTCGACCTGCACCTTCTGTCTGACGGACAGCACGACGTGCTCTTCGTCGGCTTCCTGGAGCGTGCCTTTCAGCTTGCGTCCGTCGCGGGTGATGACTTCGACTTGCTTGCCGACGTGGTTCTGCCATTGTCGCAATACCTTGAAAGGTTGCCCGAGTCCTGCGCTGCCCACTTCGAGCTCGTAGTCCTCCTCGTCGCGGGAGAGATGCTCCTCGATGAAACGTGAGAGTTGCACGCAATCTTCGATCCATACGCCGTCTGCCTGGTCGATTTCCACCGTGATGCAATCGTCGGGAGTTACCGTCAAATCGGTCAGGAAATAGTCTTTACCGTCGAGCCATTGCTCAACCAATCCTTTCACTTTGTTCGCGTCAATCATTGTTTTCTTTTAGTAGTTTTTATTAGGACGTTTTGTGCTTAAAGTAGAAGCGAAGAACCGTGCGGCCCCTCGCTTCATCTCTTTTGCGCTGCAAAAGTACTGCAAATAAATGAACTGCGCAAGAAAAAAGTCACTTTTTTCGCTCTTTTCGGCTTTTAGACCTCCAAATTCACCTTAAACCCGAATCGGTCAATAGACAGTTACGCGCTAATGAAGCCATCTTTTAGTCATCTGTTTCGTCGCTTCTCGGTTACAATGGAACCCCATTGCGCCCTCAAAGCGGCAAAACATCTGTTCTAAAATAATGGTTATTATCATCATAACGCTAATGACCGATTCGGGTTAAAACCTCAAAAACCTCACAACCTTAATACCTTATAACCTCACGACCTTAATACCTTATAACCTCACAACCTTAAGACCTTAAAACCTCTTCTCCCCAAATCTTGAAGGGATAGCGGCGCAGATGGGAATTGTAGAAGCGGCGGTCGCCCGTCACTTCCTGTCCGATGAAATCGGGTTTCACGTAAGGCTCGTCCTCGCGCTTCAGTTCCAGTTCGGCCATGACGAGTCCTTCGTTGTCGCCTTCGAACTCATCGACCTCGAAGACGTGTCCGTCGTCGGCCTTGACCAGCCATCGCGTCTTACGTATGATGCCTGGTTCGCAGAGCGCCATGAGGTCGCTGGCGTCGCTCAGGGAGATCTCCGTCTCGAACTCGTAACGCGACAGGCCGTCGGCATTGCTCGCGCCCTTGATGGTCAGGTAGCCTTTGTCGCCACGGATGCGAACTCTCACGCTGCGGCCACCGCCTGAGACGATGTAGCCTTGGGCGATGGCGGTATGATTAAAGGCGAGCTCTTTGTAAGCGTCGCCTTTAACCAAGAACTTGCGTTCAATCTCTTGTGCCATAACTGATCAGACGAGGAAAGCGTAAACGGCGGCAATGACAAACAGTACAATCAGTCCGCCTACAATCCAGTTGATAACTCGTTTGGCCTGAGCTTCTTCGCGTGCAGCCTTTTTCTTCGCACGCATTTCTTTCTTTGCTTTACTCATGATTTTATTTAGTTTGATGTTTAAAGTTTATAGTTTAAAGTTGACGAGTTGACAAGTTGACGAGTTGACGAGTGATATATTTATTTTTCACTTTTAGCTTTGCTGACTTTCGTCACGACTCGGCAATTCAAACAAGCTTGATTGCTCTCGCTGCTCCGAAAGTTCACTCTTTCACTTTTCACTTTCTTCACTCTCCCGTCGTCTCGCCTCCGAATTCCATGAGGTAAGCCTTGATGAAAGCGTCGATTTTGCCGTCCATCACGCCGCCCACGTCCGAGGTCTGGTAGTTGGTGCGGTGGTCCTTGACGCGTCGGTCGTCGAAGACGTAGGATCGTATCTGCGAGCCCCATTCGATCTTCTTCTTGCCGGCTTCGATCTTGGCCTGCGCCTCCATGCGCTTCTTCATCGCGCGGTCATAGAGTTGCGACTTGAGCAGTCGCATGGCGTTCTCGCGGTTCTCGAGCTGCTTGCGGCTCTCGGTGTTCTCGATGAGGATTTCTTCCTCCTCGCCCGTGTCCGGGTCTTTGTACATGTAGCGCAGACGCACGCCCGTTTCCACCTTATTGACGTTCTGACCGCCGGCGCCGCTACTGCGGAAGGTGTCCCAGCTCACGCGGGCAGGATCGACATAAACTTCGATGGTATCATCGACCAGCGGTGTGACGAACACCGAGGCGAAGGACGTCATGCGTTTGCCTTGGGCGTTATAGGGACTGACGCGCACGAGACGATGCACGCCGCTCTCGCTTTTCAGGTAGCCATAGGCATATTCGCCCTCGATCTCCATGGTCACGGTTTTGATGCCCGCCTCGTCGCCGTCCTGCAGATTGCTGACGGTGAGTTTGTAGCCGTTCGTCTCGGCCCATCGCATATACATGCGCATGAGCATCGAAGCCCAGTCCTGCGCCTCCGTGCCTCCGGCTCCGGAGTTGATCTTGAGCACGGCGTCCATGGGATCTTCTTCCTGACGGAGCATGTTCTTCAGCTCCAAATCCTCGATGGAATCGATGGTTTTGGCATATATGTCGTCCACCTCTTCTTCGGTGACGAGCTCTTCCTTGTAGAAGTCGAAGGCCGTGGCGAGCTCGTCGGCGAGCGTGCGCACTTCGGCGTAGCCTTTAATCCATTTCTCGAGGCTCTTGACCTTTTTCATCTGCTCCTCGGCGCGCTTGGCATCGTCCCAGAAGTCGGGCGCCTGCGTGCGGATCTGCTCTTCCTCGAACTCCATCTGCTTGCGGGGAATATCGAGGTATTTGTAGAGCGCCTCAACGCGCTCCTGGGTTTCCTTGAGTTGTTCTGCTGTAATCACGGATCAGTTGTTCTATTCTTCGTACATTTTATCGATCAGTTTCTTGTAGTTCTGTGCGATCACGGGGCGTCGCATCTTCAGCGTGTTCGTCAGCTCGCCTTTCTCCATCGAGAAAGGATGTGGCAACAGGGTGATGCGTTTCACCTGCTCGTAGTGGGCGAACTCCTGCTGCAGCGTGGTGATACGTTCCATGAGCATGTTGACAACCAGCGGGTTGCTGCACAGCTCCTCGCGGGATGCTACACCGATACTGTTGTCCTTGGCCCATTGCTCCAGCAGCGTGTATTCGGGGATAATCAGGGCGGAGACGAATTTACGTTCGTCAGCGATGATGGCCACCTCGTCGATGTAACGGTCCACGACGAGCTTCGATTCCAGCGCCTGCGGAGAGATGTACTTGCCGTTGCTGGTCTTGAACAGGTCCTTGATGCGGTCGGTGAGGAACAGCTCGCCGTTCTTGATGTAACCACTGTCGCCCGTGTGGAACCAGCCGTCCTCGTCGATGGCCTGCGCGGTCACTTCGGGCTTGCGGTAGTAGCTCTTGGTGATGGTGTCGCCCTTGAGCAGGATCTCGTTGTTCTCGCCGAAACTGATCTCGATGCCGTCGAGCACGCGCCCGACCGAACCGATGCTGACGGGCGAGTCGTGCCAGTCGCAGGACACGGTGGCGGTGGTTTCCGTCAGACCGTAGCCCGCAGTCATATTGATGCCGCAGGCGTGGACGAACTCTTCCACCTCGCGTGGGATGGCAGCGCCTGCCGTGGGGAAGAAGTGTGCGTTCTCGAGTCCCAGCGTCTTCTTGAGCAGCGAGATGATGGTCTTCTCGTAGAACATATAACGTAGCTTGAGCGTCAGGGGCGGTTCCTGACCGCGCAGCTTGTATTCCACGTTGTAGCGCTTGCCGACGGCCAACGCATCCAGCATCAGCTTGCGTTGCAGGGCCGAGCTCGTGTCGATCTTGTCCTGCACGCCGGAATACACCTTCTCCCAGAAGCGGGGCACGGCAGCCATGCACGTCGGGTGTACTTCCCGCAGCGTCATCTGGATGTCCTGCGGCTTCAGGTTGATGGCCAGCTGTGCGCCGCGGCTCAGGCACCAATAGCTCCAAGCACGCTCAAAGACGTGGGTGAAGGGCAGGAAGCACATGATGACGTCCTTGTCCGTCAGGTGCATGATCTTGTCGTTCGCCGGGATGGCTGCGGCGTACATGCGATAGGTCAGCGTGACGCCTTTCGAAACGCCCGTCGTGCCGCTCGTGTACAGGATGTTGGCGATGTCGTCGGGCTCTATGGAAGTCGCCCGGGCCTTAACCTCCTCGGCGAAAGGAAAGCCCTCGCCCTCGTGCAGGAACTCGTCGAAGTACAACGAGACCTGATCCTGAGGGTTCTTCTTGACCTTGCGGTCGAAGATAATCAGACGCTCCAGCGTGGGACAGAACTTCAGCACGCGGAACGCCGTGTCGTACTGGTACTGCTCGCCCACGAACACGAAACGGATCGAAGCGTCGTTGATCATATATTGTACCTGGGCCTCGCTGCTCGTAGCGTAGAAAGGCACGCTTACGGCACGGATACCGTAGGCTCCGAAGTCCACGCAGACGCTCTCCGGCTTGTTCTGCGAGAACACGGCGATGTTCTCCTGAATACCCACGCCGAACTTCAGCAGGGCATTGCTGACCAGCGACACCAGTTCCGAGAACCGGTTCCAGGAAATCGTGCGCCACGCATTGGCGTCGTAGTCGCGGTAACTCAAGGCCGCGCGATCGCCGTAAACTTTGGATTGTTCATGAATCAGAACGGACAAAGGAGCTGTATTTAGCATAGCTTTTCGGTTTTAATGCCACAAAGATAAGCATAAATAATGGATTATGGACAAAGGAATGTGTATATTTTTACATTTTTATCCTTTTTTTCCGCTTTCTCCTTGTTTTTTTCAACTTTCAACTTTCAACTTTCAACTTTTTATTATCTTTGCGCCGTCATTTTGTCTTCTCATCCCACAACGCGATTCTCCATGACTCCCGCTACCTATGATCTGGCCTCCGAGGCTGTCGATTTGCTGAAACGACTCATCGCCACTCCGCGCACCAGCCGCGACGAGGGCGCTGCTGCAGACCTTTTTGCCCGTTTCATCGAGGAAAAGGGCTTCCAAGTTCATCGCGAAGCCAACAATCTCTGGACGATAGCCGACGGCTACGACTCCGCACGGCCTACCTTATTATTAAATGCGCACCTCGACACCGTGCGTCCCGTCAGCGGTTGGATGCGCGATCCGTTCGTGCCTGTCGTCGAAGACGACCGCCTCTACGGCCTCGGCGCCAACGACGACGGCGCCTCGCTTGTGAGCCTCTTTGCGGCCTTTCGTGTCCTCGCCCGTCGGCCGCAGGCCTACAACCTCGTCTTCCTGGCATCGGCCGAGGAGGAGGTGTCGGGGCGCGACGGCGTGGCCAGGGCTATGGCGCAGCTCCCGCCCATCGACGTGGCCCTCGTGGGCGAACCGACCGGAATGCAACCGGCCATTGCCGAGAAGGGACTTATGGTGCTTGATGTCACGGCTAAGGGACGGGCGGGTCACGCCGCCCGCGACGAAGGCGTGAATGCCATCTACCTGGCACTGCCCGACATCGAGTGGTTCCGCACCTATCGTTTCCCTAAGGTGTCGGATTTGTTGGGGCCTGTGCGGATGAGCGTCACCGTCATCAATGCCGGCACGCAGCACAACGTCGTGCCCGACCGCTGCACGTTCACCGTTGATGTACGCTCCAACGAGTGCTACACCAATCAGGAGCTCTTCGACATCATCACCTCGTCGGTGTCGTCGGAAGTCGCCGCCCGCTCATTCCGCCTCGGCTCGTCGCACATCGACGTCTCGCATCCCTTGGTGGCCCGCGCCTTGAGCCTCGGTCCCACGGTTGACGGTCAGCCCCGTGCCCCCTTCGGCTCTCCCACGCTGTCCGACCAGGCGCTCATGCCCTGGCCCTCCATGAAGATGGGTCCCGGGCAGAGTGCACGCAGCCACACCGCCGACGAGTTTATCCGTCTGCCGGAGATCCAAACGGCCATCGACGACTACATCCAGATGCTCGACGGCCTCACCTTTTCCTCACGGTTTTATCAGAAGCGGGCGTGATAACGACGTGCCATTGAATACGTTCCGCGATTTTGATGTGTTTTTGATGTGTTCTTTTTGAACAAATAATTTGGCCGTTCAGCAAGAAACGGCTACCTTTGCAATTGCAATTATACAATTATCCACTATGATGATGATGAAAAGAATGTTAAAAGTGAAGTATGGATGTAATGTATTCGGTGAAGTGAGTGTATATGTAAGAAGAAAAGATACATAACAAAAGAAACCAGATTGTCTAACAACTTTATAATACAACAAAATAATGAAGAAAACACTATTATCAATTGCATTGCTGCTTGCCGGCATGACAATGGCCCTGGTCTCATGTAACAAAGAACTGACCTTGGAGGAAAGAATTGTCGAAGAGGAGAAGGGACTCACACCTCAGGAGAGACAACTATTGCATCAGACTCCTGCATTCGACGATTGGAATAGCTGGGAGGACAGTTCTTTCGAAAACCGAGTGCAGAAAGTCAAGGAGACCAGTTTCGAAGAGAATATTGACGGTTGGAGCATAACAAAGAATGGGCAAGGGCTGGTCACACAAGTTTCATTCGACGACATCACCCAACGTCAGCCTCCTGCCGACGGCCCTGCCTTCCTCACCCTCTTCTTTGGCGAAGAAGCTGCCTCGCAGTTCGTGAAATCGGATTATGCCACCATGCCGGCCAACCAGGAGATGTATGTCCAATATTGCGGAGATTTGGAGGTGTCATATTATTGCTTCACATACGACGAGCAAGGCATTATGCGCTCGGCTGGAGGTGCTTACTATCCTACGACTGGCCTAAGTTCTCACCCGACAATTAGCACCTACCTCGCTCGTATGATTTATGCGTCCTACCTCGGTCAATCCGTATCGCTGATCAACGAGAAGCCGAACCTGACGATCATGTTGATCCCAGAAGAGAACTATTATGTGCCGAGATTGGTTTATACGCTGAGTCCCAACTACGCCTCAGGTCCTACCACTGGTAGTAAGGTAGCATGGGTGGATGCCCACTCTGGTCGCCTCCTCAGAGTCTTCTTCCAATTTATATAAAGGGCTCATCAATCATCATTCATTAAATCACCTTTCTTGCCCACAGCCTCTGGAGGAAGAGCGTTACAGAAAAGATAAATGCGACGTTCTGTAAAGAGATACACGTTACTGTCACTACCGCTGTTGACCCTTTTTGCGCTCTTGTTATACAAGTGCCTAACAGGGAAAACATCACAAGAAGGCACTCATGAGCACACTTGGGAGCCCCAAGCTTTCACGCTGTGGTACACCCAGCCGGCTTCGACACGTAATACATCCAACCGATGGATGGAATACGGTTTGCCCATTGGCAACGGCAGGTTGGGAGCGATGGTGATGGGCGGCGTCCAACGCGATGAGATACAGCTCAACGAGAAGACGTTCTGGACAGGTTCGCCACAACGACCTGGTGCGTATCAGAATTTGGGCAGTTTAGTCATCGAGGAGCTGGATAGTCTGAGGCTGAAGGGTCCGGCCAATGACTACCGTTTATGCCTCGATCTGGAAACGGCGGTCGTGCGAAGTGAATGGGATGATACCCAGGGAACGCACTTGACGAGAGAGTATCTGGCCAGCTTTCCTGACAGCTGCATCGCCATACATCTCACGGCATCCGTGCCCGGCTCCCTGCACCATCGCTTTGTGCTAAAGGGCACGCACGACGAAGATGTGTGCTACGAAGAGCATGGAGCCTCCATGCAGAAGACGTTGGATGTGGTGACTGCCGTCACAGGATTCCGTCTGACCACCGATTCTGCCGCTAGCATCGTCTGCTCTTCCGACGGCGTGGAGGTCTGTCATGCAAGCGATATCCTCCTCACCGTTGCCTGCAAGACCAACTACGATACGAAGGCACAGAACTACGTGAGCACCTCACGGCCATTGGACCAGCTCACACAAGAGGCCCTGCAAAAGGCCAGCCATAAGGGATGGACATCGCTGAAAGACAACCATATTAACGACTACCAGTCACTATTCCATCGGATGAGCTTCAGGTTGGTGGGAGCCGCCAGCGACCTCCCTACGGACGAGTTGGTCCAAGCGTACCCCCGGAACGCCTCTACCGAACAGCGCCTGTACCTCGAACAGCTCTGCTTTGCCTATGGACGCTATCTCGCAATTGCGTCTTCACGAGGTCTGCCCCTGCCAAGTAACCTTCAGGGCATCTGGTGCTATTCCAACCAGCCCATCTGGAACTGCGACATGCACGCCAACATCAACTTAGAGATGAACTACTGGCCATGCGAGGCGACCAATATGAGCGAAACGGCACTTCCGCTATTGGATTGGGTTTACAATGAAGCTGTGAACCGTCCGGCATGGCGTCAGCAGGCTCGCAGTAGCGGACTCGACGGTTGGTTATGCTACAGTGCCAACAACATCTTCGGCCATTCGACTCCACCCGAGAAAGGGATGTCCTATATGGGAGCATCAGCATGGCTGTGCCAGCATCTGTGGCAGCATTATCTCTATACCCAAGACAAGGCGTTCCTGAGGGAGAGAGCGCTGCCCGTGATGCTTGGCTGCATAGATTTCTGGATGACCCGACTCGTTCGTGACGCTGAAGATGGGACATGGGTATGTCCACGGGAATGGAGTCCGGAACAAGGACCTCTGGACGACGGCACAGCACATACCCAACAATGCGTGTGGAACCTCTTCGACTGTACGCTTAAAGCCATTGATCTCGTTGGCATGGCAGCAGCCGGACTGACGGAAAGCCGGCTCACAGCCATCAGGGACAAGTTCGCCACTTTGGACAAAGGCATTCATACCGAAGTCTATGACGGGAAATACGGATTCAGCCCTGTACAACCCGGAAGCCTCTTGATTCGTGAATGGAAGCACCAACCCTATAGCGCTGCGGAAGAGCAGAAGCACCGCCATCTATCCCACCTGATGTGCCTATATCCATTTGATATGCTGGACGGCGACTCCACACTACTGAGCGCTGCACGCAACAGCCTTTTGCTGCGCGGCGAAAGGAACACGGGATGGTCCATGGCCTGGAAGATGTGTTTGTGGGCAAGGCTCCAGGACGTGGAAATGGCACACCGTATGCTGTCCGCAGCACTGTGTCATGCACGGTCATATATCCCCAAGCCCGACCTCACAGGCTCCGGCATCTACTACAATCTCCTCTCCGCACATCCGCCTTTCCAGATTGATGGTAATCTCGGCATAACGGCAGGCATAGCAGAGATGCTCGTCCAAAGTCATGGACAGACGCTGAGGCTGTTACCCGCACTGCCCGAGGCCTGGAAGGCTGGAGGTTCGGTGCATGGCATGAGAGTTGAAGGTGGCTTCGAGGTGGACTTTCAGTGGCAGGATGCAAAGGTGTCACAGCTCACCCTGCGGTCCTTGGCTGGCAGCGACTGCCACCTTCGGCTGCCTCTCCTGCAAGATGCAGCCATCATCGACGCAGAGACGGGTGAGATACAGGCCCGCTCTAAGGCCGGCAACGCACGTCTGGACTTCAGCTCAGCAGTGGAAGGCAAATACAGGCTAATCCCCAATGACAAAGACATATAACAAATAGATAAACTCATTTACCTGAACAAAGCGACGATGTCGCCATAATTATTCATCAAAAATTTGGGTGATTCAAAGAATCGGAGTATCTTTGCGGTTGAAATGAAGAAAGTGACAGAGATATGAGCACCTTAACTATGCAAAATACTATCGCCGACTACTTCAAGACGCAACCCGTCCTGAAAGCTTGGCTCTTCGGCTCCTTTGCCCGTGGCGAGGAAAAGCACTCGACGGCAGTAGAAGGGTTGACGGTGGACGTCCTATTGGCAAAATGTCAGGAAATCGAGCTGTACAGAAAGAACAAATTGACGCTCTCTGCAATAAATATGGCATTCATGGCACGAAAAGACAGGAATTGCATCGGATGATTGGACATCAAGGCCTTGACTACCATGAGATTGAAGAACTTATTCTTGACTTATTCTATTAGAATTATGATTGATTTACTAAAATATCTCAGCTGCATCAAAGGACAGACATGTCAGGAAATCGAATTTGATGAAGGTTCAGAAGCCGGTTCCCCACATGCTATCATGGTCACGTTCTCTTCAGGTTGTTATCTATGGACGTATCATGAATGGCTAATCACTCATGAAGCAATTACTATCGCCGATTCCTTTATGACACCAAATGAAGATCTCAAGGTATCAGTAAAGGAAGTGTTAGATAAAACAGTAATTGATGTGAAGACAGAAGGCGAAACAATGACTCTTTTCATCTCCCTTGAAGATCATTTTGAGATTATTTTCCGTCCATCACAATCATACGCTCGTGGTTATTGCTTATGGGGAATTAACGATCTCTCATCGTATAAAGCGATATGGGTTAATAGTGCATCTGAGATAGTCGTAAGAGACACGTATCGTGGAGATGAAGAAAGCATAGAAATAGTTAATAGACATCTTCAAGAACTTATCGGACAACGGGTTGATTATAGCCGTTGCGGCGGTGGTGCTACTTCAGTCTTACTATTAGAAACAAATAATAATAAGAACTGTATTTGGGGATGGGGTTACTGGGAAATATATAAAGACGGGATACTCATGTCAACCTCTGAGGACGATGACACGCCCATTACAGGCAAAATGGTTGTCGCTGCACACCAACTTGAAGGAAGCATTATTAAGGACGTGACTTTAGACGAAGACACCTTAGACTTAAGTATATTATTTGACAATAATTGCAGATGGGATATTCTTACAATTTACAATGAGCAAACATCTTTGGATAATTGGGAATTCGGCATTTCTGATGAGAATTTATTTTTTAAAATAACATCTCATTTAAATATTGAAATAAGCAACTATCGTGACTAAAACGACTTTTCAAATATTGTTCGTTGCCATCCAGTCCGCATACAGCTCTCAAACCGCAGTCTCGTGGAATAAGTCTATCCACCTTCACCGCACAATAAAAGTATACGTTGATACGTTGTATAATTAAGAAAAGACAATCGTAAGATGAAGAAGAAAAGGTCTGTGACATCAGTATTGGTTCTGGTCAGTTTAGCTATATATATTTACTCTTGCACATTGTCTGCTTATATGGAAATAGCTGGTCCTGATTACGGTTGTGACGATATCCCTATGTATTAGTATTGAGCGTTTTTTGGTGTCTACACAAGATTATTGTCCTATGAAAATAAAGTATTCAGATATATTAGTTTTTATCAGCATTATCATATTTGTGGTTGCTTGTTTCTTTCCAGCTTTCTATGAGCTCGGAGTGATTGATGCTGATGTAACTGTAAGACCTACTCCAGGGTGGGCATGTCTCCCAGCGGGATTATTCGTCCCCGTTGCATTGTATGGCTTTTATGATCCCGATATTAATTGGATCTTGGTTTGGAATGCTAACCTTTTTTTTCTTATATCTATAGCTTTGTATTTCGCTTCCAAGAAAATCCGATGGCAACTAATCGCCATAATAGGAACCATGCTCATTGGCCTTTTATTCCTACTCGTGGATTATCCTATGTACGGCTATGGAATAAATGATGATGAATGTAGAACCATTGTCGAGTTAGGTGTTGGCTATTACTTGTGGCTTCTTAGTTTTTTTTCTATGCTTTTGGGCATATGCTTAAGATACTATTCACAACATAGTAAACATGTACATATTGTCTTCCTTTTATCTTTAGTTGTTATATCTTTTGGACTATTCTATTTGCTTACCACAAATGACAAACATAAATCAAATTTCATAAGTCTTGATGAAGAGAATCGTTGTCTGATAGCTGATGACAATATTGAGAAGTTGATAATAAACGATGGAATATTTTCAACTCTTTTGGTGAGGAATGGTGAAAAGCTGCGAAAACTAAAGATTACAGAATTAGAGAAAGGGTTTAGAATTATCCCACTTGATTTCTCTAAATCGCGCAAAATAGATTTTTCACTAAAGAAAAACGATGCTTACACAATCTTTAATATCTCTCATAATAAGGATAGTGCGTGTTTCGTTGACTTTAACTATATGCCTAATGGAGAGATTCAACGTATTCCGCATGTGGTAGACGGTGATAATCATTTCTATTTTGACATCGAAAACCAATGCTTTGTTTCCAAAGATTATTTCGGCAGTCTTTACATAAAAAATGGAGATCATTATGCTGGTTTATACAGAAAAGGCATTAAGAAGAATGTCGTGGGATTAAATGAATTATATTCCTACTTTAGTTGTAAGGACAGTTTACTTCTTTATCGTGAAGCTGGAGAATATATAATAGAAAATTTGTTTCATCATAATGATGGTCAGAGAATAAAGATATATGTTAATCAATCTGCCCGTGTGGACTCTTTCAAATATGTTGGTCCAGATGAATATTAATCCATTCTATCACGACTTTGCCTGTGACCATCAAGGCAGCAACCGATTGGTCGTTCGCGACTATGATATAGAACAGAAGAACGAGTACTTCGCATACGGCGGCCCGTGGGCTCACAAAATATCAACCATTAAGCAGATCCTCCCTCGATGATAATTCAATTAATAATTCATGTTTCAGAGTTGACTCTAGCAATAGCATACATCCTTGTAATCTGGCCTGTATATGAGGGTGAGGATTTTTTATGGGGTTTGTTTATATGTGCGAGCTACTTATTACTTATCAGTATTTATAGTCTCATAAGATTGCTTATACCGATAATGAGTGTTGCCTGTGATGTAATTGAAACTCCGGCAGATAAAATAAAGCGAGTGACGTTAGATATCATGCCATGGTTTTTATTTTCACTTGTTCTTCTCATTTTATTTGGCTGTACACTTGGTTGTTGTGTTTGTTTACCAATAATTGTTCCAAACTGTATCTACCTATTATTCCAAATGATAAGCATTATTAAGTTAAAGTGATATTAATATTAAAGTATTCAAATTTATATTTTAATGACGGCAACCTTGCCGTCGCCCTTGTAGTAATGTATTCCAAGTCATTAAGGTATTCGACACCTTGCCTCAATCAGATCCGCGATCATCAAGGCCGCTCGGCGCTTTGCGACGCTTCTCAAGACTCACTTCGTTCGCGCTCGGCTCGTAGAGACGCTTCAAACCTGAAGAATGAGCGAACAAGTTCGAGCGCACGCTTGAAGAACAACCGCATGGTTGTTAATGGAAACGGCAATGAGGATCAGAAGAATGAGTTCTATCCTTACGGCGGTCCATGGGGCGATGCCTCCACCAATCAGGGTTCCAACCATATAAGTACAACGGAAAGGAACTTGATCGCATGCATGGCCTTGATTGGTACGACTATGGCGCAAGAAGATATGACCCAGCTTTCTGTATGTTCACACAGATGGATCCTCTCGCAGAAAAGTATCCGCATCTGAGCCCGTATGTCTATTGTGCGGGAAATCCGGTGAACTATGTGAATCCGGATGGAAGACATATCAGGGTAAAAAGGAAAGGTGAGAACTATGTTTTTGTCAACCAAACAGGATTAATCTTTTATAGTAAAAAGAGAACTTATGAAAACAAAGAAAAAGATGCTGCTATTTTTATTTGCAGTGACCAGTGTACTCTTATTTGTACAGTGTGGATGGCTAACGATGGAGCCAGCAGGAATAAATCTACTCAAGTTTAAAAACAATAGTGATATAGATCTCCGAATTAATGTTCTTGGTGAGACATATCCTGACACTCTATACCCCGCACACAGAGCGTGGGGAGATGAAATTAATGCACATGAGTCAACGGATATATGGGTACCCTGTTTAAAAAATGGACAGGAAGTTGGAACTCGAGAAGAGTATCTTGCGGACTATCCTATCGTACAGATATTTGTTCTTGACGATAAACTCCGCAAACAAAAGATCCCATTAGATACCATTCGAGCCTATAATATGATTCTCCGCCGCTACGAGCTGACGCGCGAGTGGCTCGAGGAGCATGACTGGACGGTGGTGTATCCGTAAGGATAGCTGACAACCATTAACCAACCCTATCAACTCTGGGAAACGACGATGTCACCATAAATATTCATCAAAAATTTGGGCGATTCAAAGAATCGGAGTATCTTTGCGCCCGAAGAGCTTGACAGCTTTCTTGAAAGTCTCTCGAATTAGCCATTCATTCAAGTCCATTGATGAAGAAACAAACAGGAAAAACACTTTGCTGATATCCGA
>Ga0247611_10001494_pt1 | contig 41281 bp, 38 predicted proteins | sample 177DNAGHGhighgp2_FD_192422 | JGI IMG/M metagenome (GOLD analysis project Ga0247611, IMG submission 192422) | Sheep rumen microbial communities from Palmerston North, Manawatu-Wanganui, New Zealand - 1770 DNA GHGhigh gp2 | ecosystem: Host-associated > Mammals > Digestive system > Stomach > Rumen... | reverse complement strand
TGTTTAGCATTTTTATGAGATCCTCGAAAAACATGAATTCAAAAAAGTTGTTGTTGTTCAAACATCCTAGTATAACGTTCTAGAAACAACAATTTTTATTTTTCTTTTTGGTTCTTTTTCTTTTAGCTTGTTCCCTTTTGTGGCAAAAACCGGGGGAAAGGGAACAAGCTGAGTAAAAAGGACAAAGTAAAAAGGACCAAGTGAAAGGGGGCCAAGTGGGCAGCTTCGCGTTCGGCAACAAGATCGCAAAAGGTTTATACCACTCCGCTAAATAAACGGGCGACTTGTGCCTCCGCTCTCCCCAGAGAATTACAGATTCTCCGGGGACCCCTTTTCTAATCAATGACTTTGACGGTGAGTTTGATTTCGTCGGGTTGTTTGTCGGGATAGAGTTCGACGAAAGTCTTGACGTAGCCGTTCATGAGGGCGGTGCGAGCCTTGACGAGGTTCTGCTCTTTGACCTTTTCTTTGGCATTCTCGCGCCATTTGACGGCTTGCTCTTGCTTGTACTTGTTGTAGTCGGCAAAGTCAAAGACATCGGTGCGCTGGAGTTGGAAGGTGCCTACTTCGGGGATGGAGAACTCGCCGCGGTCTTTGCCTTCGGCGGCAAGGATGGCGACGGCTTCGGTGGTAGCGGCGTCGGAGACGGATTCGATACGAGCCTTGAGGGCTTTTTCTTGTGCACGGAGTTCGTGCAGGAGGGTTAAATTGGTGGTTGATAATTCAGTTGTTTGCATAATGATAAAAATTTTTAGTGTCGGATATTATCCGACGTTAATAAACAAAACTTTATTTAGCGCGGGGAGTTAGCCCCGCGAGCTGGACCAGGACAGAGCCTTTTTAGGGTTGTTCCCTTTGGAGGTAAAAATCAAGGGAAAGGGAACAAGCTAAGTAAAAAAAGGAACAAGCTAAAAGTGAAAAGGGTCAAGTGGGCAGCTTCGCAAGGGGGTCAAGTGGGCAACTAGACCTCCATGTGATGGGTCATTTCCCATTCCATACGATCATTCCCTTCTAGGCGGAGGCCGCTCCTCCCATTCCGTTTGGAGGAGGCTCCGGGATCGCGATGATACTTGGAGATCATCTGATCGAACTCGTCCTCCGGTATGGTGAGCCAGCGACGGAAGTCATCAGGGGTGAAGACGCCGCCGAAGAGGGGACTCAACAGGTCTCGGAGTTTGGTGAGACGGGTCGTGAGGACGGACATGTCTGAGATGATCTTCGGATTGAGGAAGATATCCAGAATGTTGTACGGCACTTGGACGGGGTCGACGTCGATGGAGCGGAGCGCCTTGAGGACTTTTCTTCGACGACGGTTCTCCTTTTTGGACACCCATTCGAGGTTGTCGTTGGAATAGTCGGTGACGCAGCCGTTCTTGTGGTCTCCTTCGAAGGGTTTGCCGTCTTCACCAATGGGTCGCGGTCCTTGGAACGTAAGAAGGACGATGATATGGCAATACCATGCGCCATAATCACGCATTTGCGGATAGTCGTTTCCTCGTTTGCCGTTATGGCAATGCATGCCGGGTGTTCTCCAGCTGATACCGAAGTTATCGAAGACCTCGGTGAGTTTACCGCGGCAAAGCGAGAAGAAATGCATTTTTCCATCCGAATAGAGAAGCGATTTGACTCGCCGCTTGTCGGGGATGACGCATTTGGTGAGGGTGAGTTGTTTGCCATCCGCCGAACAGGCGTGTATGACGCGAGGGTCATAAAGATCGCGGGCAAACCACACGATTTTGATTTTGGGATTTCTAATACGCATAGGCATCGGATCTCGGAGGAATGTTATCTCCGAAAAGCGGTGCAAAGGTAGAGGTATTAGAAAGGAGTGCCTAAAATTCCAAAAGTTCCTATTTAATTAGGAATCAACAAAAAACGGGCAGTCCTTTCGGAGAGCCCGTTAATACAGGGGAAACGCGGAATTAAAAAAATGAATTAATTCCTAAAATTCCTAATTATTCGCGGAAATAGGAATCTAAATTTGCGTATATTTCAGGGTCTCTTTTGCCTGCGTTGATGATCTTGCAAATCTTTGTTGAAAATGCTTTTGGGAGTACAGCACATTCGAAACCGCATTGCTCAGTGAAGAAGCGGTAGATTGCTGCACCTTGCGGTTCATCGCTAACCCAATCGCGTTCGTTCCAACGATACCAGAAACAAGCGACTAAGAGGTTGAGACGGTTTGTGAACTGACTATCGAGTTGCATATTCCCCATCTTGTGGTCGGCGACATAGCGACGGACACGGTCGGCTTCGGTTGCAGAGCGTTGGGTATCTTCATTGCCGCGAGCATCGGAGAAGAGGTATTGGGTTTTGGGACCACGTTGGTTGCGGGATTCCGACTGACAGTCGGAGCAATTCGAAGAAAGATCATCGGATGGGGAGACATCCTCAGCATTGTCAGGCGCTGATGATTGTGCTCCATAATAGTTATTAGTTGTATTGAATGTACAATGTTCATAAACAGAGTTTCCTGTTTGAGATTGCGTTTGCTCGTTGTTAGGGGAAATAATCGGTTGTGGAGGCTGAATATTAACGTGGATGTCACTTTCCCATTTTCTAAGTTCTCTGTTAAAGCCCTCAAACAAGCTTTTTTGAAAATACTCAATATCTTTATTAGATATGTCATGAATACCAAAGCACCCCCAATGGACGATATCCGGCCAATCCTCCTGAAATTTTCGAATTATTTCAGCTGCTTTAGCGCCTCCTCGTTTTTTTGCAATAAGTTTGATGTTATCGCGGAATGCGCTACTACTTAAATAGTTGATTTTAGGGAAGAACTCCTTTCCTAAATATATGCAAGATGAGGTGATTCTATTCCATTCTATCATACCCTCCATACAATAATAATCATCTCCATCGCCCGTATCTTCATTCCATACAGGAAGATTATCCGCAAAGTACAGGATAGCCTCTTCTTCTATTTTTCTTTGCCATTCATACAATTTATCTAACCATTTGTAATTATCATCCTTTACTTCCACAGCAATCCGGCCATCAATAACAAACCTATCTTTTAAAAGAGTGAATTCAGCTGGTTTTTTCCAAACTAGTTTAGTAGACAGAAGATATGCTATCATATTCATGTCGTGTAACTCATAATTGTTCGTAACTCTTGCCCAGTCTACATCTTCATATGGTCGACTCATATATTCTTCAGCGAGTAAATGAGCCATCGGGAGCGGAGTGTCAATCTGAGTTATACCATAAAAATAGTCAGGATAAAACAAATGAGTTTTGCGATCGCATATCCCCATGAACACACGCTCTTCGTAGGCTTGTTTAAACATCTCCGTGTCAAGAAGATCCAGCATTTCTTCTTTAGTCACTTCAGGATAATCATTATACATAGTATAGTTGTTTGGATGAAAAAAACCGCTCGCTCATAATAAGCAAGCGGATTGATTCGGGTTAGTAAATAATGTTTATTTGGATAATTTTTGATATAATTCAAAGAGTTTAGCAACGCACTCGGATTCGGTCATCTTCGTGCTAAATCCATAAGCCGCCATAACAGCACGGTCGTTCTCTTGGTGTGCGCGGCGGAGTTCTGGCGGCATGGCTACTTCATCGTAAAGGTCGGAAAGACTGCTGTCAGGGTATTTTGTGCGAGCGTCAAGGATGGCTTGGGCTGTAGCTTCGATCTTAGCCTTTTGTTCTTCAGTCGGTGTCGGCCACGGGAAGTTGTTATAGACGATATCTTTCGAATAGCGGTAATCGGATTTGAGACGACCGCAGACAACTCTCATCCACGCCATGTGAACGTTGGAGGTAAGGATACCGAAATGGTAGAGAGAGGCGTTAGGGATGATTTGGACGGCATCGCTCGCAATAACATCATTATTAAGAAAACCAATGGGAACATATCGCCTGCGCTCTGACGAGACACGAGGAACAAGTAAATATTTACTGTCTGGTTGTCTATTTTCTCCAAATAGCATAGGATAATCAGCCATTTTACGAGTGCCAGGACGAGTACTTTGTGCGCGGAGATTACGAACATTCTCTATGCGCTCTAACAATGGAGGGCACGAACGTATAACAGACGGAGCACAATTGACTAACCATAAGCAATAGCGTTTTTTATTGTTAATAAACTCCTCAGCACCTAAGAACATGTAAATAAATGGCTCTATATGTGGATATTTATTAACAAGTAATGTTCTCTCATCCTCACTTAATATCAAGTTTCCACCATCATTAGCCATACTACCAAAAACCATGTCAGGGATATCACAGATGGGTTTGGAGCGGCTGTCAATCCAAATATCGGGGGCGTCAATAAGATATCCGTTGATATTGGACGCGTCGATGGTTTGCGCGTTGGAGAGGAAGATCTTTTTGAGCGGCGATTGGCAATCGCCTGCAACAGAAGAAAAGCCAATAATAACACAGTGGACGTGGGCTTTGATGTCGGCTTCAGAATCCCAACGGAAGGTACGATAGGCGAAGTCGAAACGGATGCCGTATTGCTCAAAGAGCGGTTTCCAGAGGTTAGCGACTTGTTCGCCTTGCGTGATCGAGTTCGTGGAAACAAGTGCGGCACGGATAGCGGTATTAGAGGCTATCATCTGAGCTGATTTGAGATACCAACCGCATACATAGTCCATGTTTCCGAGGTTTTTCCATTTCTTGCCAAAGATCTCCAGGAGGTCGTCTTTTTGTTCGGAGGACATCAAACGTGCGCCCACGAACGGCGGGTTGCCCATGATGAAGTTGAGGTGATCGGGGGCGATAACCTCGGACCAATCGAGACGGAGGGCGTTGCCTTCGTGGATGTTATGGTAAGCTTTGAGCGGGAGCGGGTAAACGTTGAACGATACGATCTTCTGCGTCTCTTGGAGCATCTGTTGTTCGGCGATCCAGAGGGCGGTCGTGGCAACTGAGACCGCAAAGTCGTTGATCTCAATGCCGTAGAACTGGTGAATATCGACCTTAATGGGATCGGCGATGTCACCGAAGGTGCCTTGTCCTTTGTTGCGCTGCAGGATGACTTGGTTCTCGAGGCGACGAAGCGAGACGTAGCTTTCCGTGAGGAAGTTACCGGAACCGCAGGCGGGGTCGAAGAACGTGAGAGAAGCCAGTTTGTCCTGGAAGGCCTCGAGTTTCTGACGCTGCTGTTTGTCATTCGTGATAGCTTTGATAGCGGCGAACTCGGCTTTGAGGTCGTCGAGGAAAAGCGGGTCGATGACCTTGTGGATATTGGCGATCGAGGTATAGTGCATACCGCCGGAACGACGGGTCTCGGGGTTAAGGGTTGATTCGAAAATAGCACCAAAGATGGTAGGACTAATCTCTGACCAATCGAAGTCATCGGAGGCTTTGGCGAGGATGAGTTGCTTGAGTTCTTCCGTAAACTGCGGGATCTCCAGACGCGTGTCGTTGCTGAACAGACCCCCGTTGACATAGGGGAAGGATTTGAGCACATCTTCCAAATAGGGGTCGCGCTGATCCTCGGGCGTGTCGAGTGTCTCGAACAGGTCTTTCAAGGCGCGACGCAGGTCTTTGGCGGGGTACTGGGCAAGGAAATCATGGAAGGCGGTGCGGCTGTTGAACAGACCGGCATCTTCGGCATAGAGACAGAACACGAGGCGCACGCAGAGGATATTGAGGCTGCGGAGCGTTTCGGGGTTCTCCGGCTCGTGGTATTGCGCCAATAAGGCATCATATATGAGTCCGACCAGTTTACCGGCTTCCTCAGACACCTTCTGTTCCTGCTTGATATGCTCGTTGCCTTCGTCCACAAGGAATTGCAGGCGGTAGTATTCCTTTTCGAGGTTTTCGAGAAGGATCTTTTGGGGCTCTCCGTTGGGTTGCTCCATGTCATAGACCCAGAACTCGCGGAAGTTGCAAGTGACGATCCAACGCGGACGTTTGCTGTAAGGCAATTCAGCTGCATATCGTTTGGCCTGTTGGAAAGGATTGAGGGGAGTTCCATCGGACTGCTTGATGGGTTCACCAAGGTCTTTCTTGATACTCTTCTGCTCAATCATGACGTGAGTTGACGGGATAACCGCGTCGATAAAGGATGTATGATCAAGGTGCACTTGTTGCTCATAGAGCAAGAAGGTATCCACATGCTCCACGCCAAACACCTCGGTCAGTAGTGTGCTCCAGAAGATTTGGCTCTCGCCTTTCTCGTAGCCTTTACCTTTCCATCTCTCCGCAAATTCGCGTGCGGCTTTCTGTTGCTGTATTTGGGTCATAATATTTTGAATTTTCTTAGTATTTCTCCCGACTGCCAGTCGGGGCAATGAAAGAAAGGGAACATATCTCCTCCGCCATCTGATTGAGTGCGACGCACTCGGCGCGGGAGATTTGTCTTTTCTTGGGGTCGTACGGCCACGGAGAGAGGATGAGCACTTGCTTGTGCGCGACCGCATCAAAGATGCCGTCGGAGGGCTTGTAATACTCGCCAAAACCGTTATCGGCGAGATAGATGACCTTACCTCCGTCTGCGAGGACGCTATAGAGCACCTCGCGTTCTTTCTCGTGAATGAAGGGTGATACCATCACCGCGCCATTCTGCGCTGCAGCAATGCAACTATCCATATAATCCTTCAGCCGCTTGTCATCGCCATGTATCGCTTCGTCAATCATCGTCCAGCGAACATGTACCGGCATGTATCGTGCCGCTTGTAATAAATCCGAATTCCCCACTCCGCTGTATATCCGACCGGCAATCTCAATATTCTCCTGCACGCGGAAGAATCCCGGCATGAGACGCTTGGTAGCCAGGCGCTGCGGATTCATGTCGATATAGCGGAGCGTAGCGGGCAATTGGCGCCGCTGTCCCATGGGACGGATATGCGGCATCTCGGTGAAGATAGGATACAGGGCATAGTACGCATCATTGCCCAGTTGCTTGCGTAAGGTATTTTCTTGGTATTTCTCCCGACTGACAGTCGGGGCAACAGAAGAAAAGGTAGCCTCGTCATAATACGAAAACGCGCGACCGAGCTTTTGAGCGGCAGAACGAAAACCGGACACTACCATGCGGATGCTTCTCGGCATCGCCTGCCGTACATACCAGATCATGTGCAAATGGTCGGGCATAAGGCAATAATGCAACACTTGTATCTCGGGATGATAATTGGGGAACTCACGGAGACATAACAACAGCGCATCGCCAAGGGGCAAATGCTTGATGTAGGCTTGCGTGGGGTCGTTATCGGGGATGACCAGATCGCCGAGCAAAGGCTCACGCGAAGGGATTTTCAGCGTGATATGGTATAACCCGGAGCTTTTCCATGCTTTGCCGGGTTCCTGCCATTGCCATATGTCGTGATCTTGGGTCATGCAATTTGGGATGTTAACTGAATTTCGGATTGGTGCATGACGGTCTGGAAGTCGTTCCATTTTGGAACGTGTTGGGGTATGGGAAGACCGTAGAGGGATATCGAACCGCCGTAACCGTTGAGGGAAGCGGTTGGGATGATTGTATCCGTAGAGGTACACGGATAGACGAGACCTCCACGAGACGCCTGCTGGATATACATGTAGGCGATGAGTTGATGGAGATCGTCGCGGTCGACTTCGGAGACACGTTTGTCGGTATAGCCTTTGTACTTGGCATCTAGGATGAAGTCCTGTTTATGGAAATCGGGGTAACGCGGTGCAGACGTGGGATGATGGAAGAGGTGAATAGCACCGACGTTGTCCTTGTTGCGCGGGTGCAAGAAGCCTGCAGGCGCAAGGAGCGTATTGAGGTACTCTTCCCAAAGCCAAGCACCATCGAATAGGATACCGTATATCTCGTTGTCAGACGTGCCATATTTGAGTTCTTCGTGACGAAGAATCTGGAGGCAGAGCTGTTGGAGATAGCGGTATTCGGAATAATAAGGATGGTGCACAGGGCGCAGGTTGCGATTGATGATCTTGGCGCGCTCCTGACGATTATAGGTCGGTGTTGCTTGCTCAATCGCTTTGACCGCATCCTTGGTGTCGGCATCGTTTTGCAGGATTCCGCCTGCGTAGGGGTGCTGACGGATATACTCGATAGTATGGCGAATGAGCTGGGTGAGGTCGTTGTTATAGGCGTACTCACGCGTTTGGTAAGCCACATTGCCGGTGAACGACAGGTTGAGGCGGATATGCTGCGCGATATCTATTCGACCTCGTATGTGGGTATCGTTGTAGCGGTGGGTTTGGTACTCTTTGTAGAGACCTTGCCGGTACGCACGTTTGAGATACGCGGGGAAGAGATAGATGAGGAAATCGAAGATATCCTCGTTGGTTGCACCATACTGGAGATCGAAGAGATTGATGGAGAACACACGCTGAAGCATGTAATGGAGGAAATAATCCTGTTCGTCGGGTTTGGTAAAACGCGAGTAGATGCGCAGACGTGTGTTCTTGTATCCCACAAAGCCCATGATGTTGCCGGTGACGAGGGTGTTGTCGCCTTCGATGGTGAAGATTGGCGTGTCTTGGATCTTGTCGGGGCAGTCGCTGAGGCTATGCGGGAAGACGAGCAAATGGGGATTGCCATCCAATTGTATATCTCGGATGGGCACTCCTGCAATCGCTCTGAGTTGTTCGAGTTGTTGGGGCTCGAACTTGGCTTTGCTGTTATCTGATATGTGAATCAGATTATCCATTGATGAAGATACCGTGCAGTTCTTCTACTTTCTGTTCTGCATCTCTTTCGCCACGGAAGTACTCGAACAATAGTCCTTCGAGATGGGTCTTCCAGAGGGCTTCGAAGTCATCGTTTTTGAGTTCGAGGAAGTAAGCGGCACCGATTTGGTAGGCTTGACCTAAACTTTCCTTGATCTTGGCATTGAGACGAGCCATGCGTGCTTCTACTTCGGCTTTTTTGCCTTTGAAAGCGGTGTTGTTAGCGATGATGGCATCGTAACTCTCAGCAGCCGTTACTTCTTTCCACGAGAATCGGCGACGCATTGCGAAGTCCATGCTCTCGACGGAGCGGTCGATATCGTTCATCGTGCCGACAATATAGACGTTTTCGGGAACGAAGAAACCATCTTTGAACGGGTCGCCTTCCGCAATCATATTCTGGTACTGCGTACGGACACGACCTTTCTCGCCGCGATAGCCTTTCTCGATAGCGCCGAATAGTTCGCCTAAGATCTTGCTGAGTTCACCACGGTTGATCTCATCGATGATGAAGACGAAAGGTTTGTTGGTCGGAGCGGTCGTCGGCATGCTATTTCTCTTGGCAAGTTCTAATGCATCAGCCGGTTTGATATTGGAGAGATATACCGTTGACAACGTAAACCGCTTACCTCCATTGATATCGATGATGTTCTCGCGGATATTCTTGGCGAGCCATTTGACCGTACGATAACGAGGATAGTCCCCACCTTCTTCGCGGTACTCATAATCGCCGGTGACGATACCGATTGCATCGGTCTCTTTCTCGGAATAGCAGGAAACGATGATATCGCCGACTTGCATGGTTGATTGGAAAGCGCGGAGGACATTCTTACCGCCATGCGCGAACTGATCGAACTCTGAGAAGTCCTCATCGCCGTACTGCACCCAACCAATACGGATATAACCGTTCTCCAGACAATCGCGACGAACCTCGTTGTCGCCAGTACCCATAAGCGATACTTTCCACACCTTGGGGTCGTTGTTCAGTTCAGCGAGCATGTTAGAGTCGGTAGATTGAGCGAGGAGTGCTCGTTTGCAGAACTCTTTGAACTCACCATCAACGCGACGGAAAGTGCCATCGAGTTGCGGACGAATACCTTCGACAAAGTCAGTATAGTCGTACGAGGGATGGAATTGTACTTTGCGGATAGTGGACTCATCTGCACCGAGTGCGAGAGCGAGTTCTTTAGCCAAGTGTGTTTTACCTGTTCCGGGTGCACCTGTGAGCACGAGGTTCTTGTTGGATTTGAGCAACGCGACGATGTCGCTGTGATTAGTTGCCATAGTGGTATCGGAGATGTGTAAAAGTTTACGAATGTTATATGCTTCAAGGCCTTCCACCTTGTGGATGTAAAGGGCGTTTTGCGTTTTATATTCCGCAACAGGTGCGGTTAGGAACGGACGATGCCATTGCACTTCACGGTGCAGCGGGTTTTCGTTCTGAGGATTTACCGTGTAACCGCTGGAGATGGTTCCGTAGCCGTAGAGCAGATGGTATTGCTTTTTGTTTTCCTTCTTAGTATCGAAAACCACGATAGTGTCACCTTCTTTCATTTCGGAGATGAACTGCCAGTACATCTTGGGGATGCTATTGTCTTTGTTCTTAACAAAAGTCTGGTACGCCTGAATCATCTGCTCTTTGGATTTGATATCAGCGAACGGAATCATGGGAGCAGATGAACCGCACTCAATGAAAGCCTGTTGCAGGTCGTCGAAGTTGCCGTGCCACATCCACAATCCTTTATCAAACGATTTCTCGTAGGCATCGTGTGAGAGTTCAGAGAAGGAATTATATGGAAGGGTACCATCTTGCATAGCCTGCTTTACTTTATCAAGCAGTGCAAAATAGTCATCGGCGGTCTTGACCTTTTCGGTATTAAAACCAAAAGTATGCAAGAATGCGCGGTTTCTGCTGTCCAGCGCTAAGAAGGAATCAGCATCAATCCAGTAGAGAGCCATCGTTAGCATACCAGGATACCAACCCAGTTGAAGGATATTATCCAATTCCTTTTGGTAGGGCTGACCTGTTACAACTCGCTCAAACAAATCCCAAAGAAGATCCACAGTGGGCCAATCGTTCCAATCGAAGAAGAAAGAACGCATAGGATTGACCACAGGAATGCCATCGAAATCGGTCGGCACTTCGCTTTCTAAAGAAAGGAATTGCTTAAATTCCTGACACATCTTGCTGCGATTCTCCCATCTGGAGTTACGATTGAAGATAGCGATGACGGAGAAGGGGTCGATCGTCGGAACCCTATTCCCTTTACTATCGTGGATATACGAGGTCTGCAACTTCCCGTTTTTATCCTTGAGGGAATAAATAAAATCGAGCAAAGGTTGGATGTTATGCCGGTAGGGCAAAAGTTTCTGAGCCAACTCTTTGTAGAAAGCAATCCAAGTGAATTGTGTTTCCATATCGTTGTGTTTCGTTTTTAGCGTTGTTAAGTGCCTTTGCACACAAAAAGTGCGCAAAGTTACAAAAATTTTTTGAAACTCGCAAGAAAAATTTTCATTTTGCAAGGAGAAATGGGCAAAAAAAGGCTCGCGGGAGTAGCCGCGAGAGCTGGACCGGCTGGGTGTGGGGAATGCCGATTGGCAATCGGCGCAACAGAAGAAGAGCCATGCGGATAATGACGGTAAAAATACCGCCAAATGGAACGACCGACAGCCCCTAAACAGCCGATCACCGCAGGTAAACAGCCAGCACGAAAACACCGCAGGTAAACAGCAAGACCACCGGAGGTAAGCAGCAATACCACCGGAGGTAAACCCAACGACCGAAGGTAAACAGCACACACGAACCAAAACCGAGGGAAGCGAGGTAGACAGACCCACCGGAGGTAAGCAGCAAGACCACCGGAGGTAAACCCAACGACCGAAGGTAAACAGCCGCACGAACCAGAACCGAGGGAAGCGAGGTAAACAGACCCACCGGAGGTAAGCAGCAAGACCACCGGAGGTAAGCAGCAAGACCACCGGAGGTAAACAGCACACGCGACGAAGCCAAAAGTCAATTGGCTTCTCCATGTGCAAACTACAAGCTTTAACCGCAAAAACACAAATTATGCGAGCATTTTTGATTTTTTTTGCGGCTAAATCTTGCAAATTTAAAAAATTTGTAGTACCTTTGCAGCGGATTTGGAAAAGAGTATCTCTTTTTTTCGAATTTTTCCAAGAATATATTTTATTTTGTTTATGCAATACGATTTACAAAAACTCGAGCGCATGACGCTCGACCAAGTGCGCGAGATTGCAGTGGAGATGGGTCTGAGTCCCCGTCGCAGCCAATCGATTCGCGAGATCAGTTACGCTATCCTCGATGCCCAGGCGGACAAACGTGCCGCGGTGGTACAGGCGAAAGAAGATGAACGTGCTGCTGCCGGTCTTCCGTCCAAACGGGAGCGCAAACGCGGTGTGAAACCTTCTGCCAAGAAGATCGAGATCGCTATCGCCAAGAAAGATATCGGTACCGTAGGGTCTGAGAAAGAGCAGATGGCGCAGATGCAGCAGAAGTTGGACGCCGACAACCACAAGCCGAACAAGACCGTTCAGGCCGTGGAAAGCGGAATGATGAAAGTAAAGGAGCCAAAGGCTCCGAAAGAGGACGCTCCGCTACAGGACGCCGCTAAAGCGGCTACAGAAGCACCGGTAGTAGAGGCTCCGAAGAAGAAACGCGGAAGGCCGAAGAAGAGCGAGGCAGCGAAAGCAGAAGAGCCGAAACCGGTAGAAACTCCGAAAGCCGAGGAGCCCAAAGTAGAGGCCCCCAAAGAAGTGAAGAGTGAAGAGGTAAAAGTGAAGAAGGAAGAGCCTACTCTGCCGGATCTGGGAGAGAACGTGCTGGCGATGGGTACCTTAGAGTGCGCGCCGGACGGATACGGGTTCCTGCGTTCTTCCGATTATAACTATTTGCCGAGTCCGGATGATGTGTACGTCAGCAAAGACCAGGTACGTCAGTACGGTCTGAAGCCGGGCGACACGGTAGAGTGCACGATTCGCGTCAACCCGCAGCCGGATAAGTTCTTCCCGATGGACAAGGTGATCCGTATCAACGGGCTGGATCCGGAGTTAGCGAAGAAACGTGTGGCGTTCGAGAACCTGACGCCGCTCTTCCCGGATGAGAAGTTCAAGCTCTGCGTGGGTAACCACCGCGACAGTCTGAGCGTGCGTATGATCGACCTTTTCTCGCCGATCGGTAAGGGTCAGCGTGGTCTAATCGTTGCCCAGCCGAAGACCGGTAAGACGGTGCTGCTGAAGGAGTTGGCAAATGCGATCCTGAACAACAACCCCGAGGTGTATATGATCGTGCTGCTCATCGACGAGCGTCCGGAGGAGGTGACCGACATGCAGCGGAGTGTGAACGCGGAAGTGATCGCCAGCACGTTTGACGAGCCGGCAGACAACCACGTTCGCGTAGCGAATATCGTACACGAGAAAGCCAAACGACTGGTAGAGAGCGGTCACGATGTAGTGATCCTACTCGACTCGATCACGCGTCTGGCACGTGCGTACAACACCGTTGCTCCGAGTAGCGGTAAGGTGCTGAGCGGTGGTGTGGAAGCCCAGGCGCTGCACAAGCCGAAACGTTTCTTCGGTGCAGCACGTAACATCGAGAACGGCGGTTCGCTGACCATCATCGCGACGGCCCTGACCGAGACCGGAAGTAAGATGGATGACCTGATCTTCGAGGAGTTCAAGGGTACGGGTAACATGGAGCTGCAGCTCGACCGCAAGCTGGCGAACAAGCGTATCTTCCCTGCGGTTGATATACCGGCATCGAGCACGCGTCGCGACGACCTGCTGTTGCCGGCCGATGTGCTGAGTCGCATGTGGCAGATTCGTAAGATGCTCAGCGATATGAGCGGTCAGGAAGCGATGGAGAAGCTCAAGGCGTATATGGAGCGCACCGAGGATAACGATGAGTTTTTATTAGCCGTCAACGGCGCCCGGTAATGACCGCTGCGCTGTAGGACCGTTACACTGTAAGACCACTTCGTTGTAAGACCGCTTCGCTGTAGGATTTATGAAGATTTTAATATTGAATGGACCAAATTTGAACCGTTTGGGCACACGGAAGCCGGAGATATATGGTTCAAAGAGCATGGCACAGATTTTGCTGGAGATACAGCAGATGTGGCCGGACGTCCACTTTGTGTACCAACAATCCAATCACGAGGGTGATTTGATTGATTGGATTCAGGACGCGGCGAAGCCGCTACAGGACGGTTCTTCGAACCTACAGGTTCAAGGGATCGTGCTGAACGCAGGAGGTTACAGTCATACGAGTGTGGCGCTGCGGGATGCGGTAGAGGAGAGTGAGGTGCCGGTGGTGGAGGTGCATATAAGCGACATCAAGGCGCGGGAGCCGTTCCGGCAAGTGAGTCTGCTCACGGACGTGTGTGCGCATAGTATAATAGGAAAAGGTACGGACGGTTATTTAAAAGCCGTGGAATGGCTTTTAAATAATTGAAGATTGAAGATTGAAGATTTTTATGAGGCGAATATTCTCCATCGTTGCACTGTTGATGATAACAATAAGTCTTTACGCCGTTGAGATAACGGGTAAAGTGATTGACTTCGGCACGAAGAAGGCGATTGATTTTGCGAACGTCGGCGTGATGCAAGGCGAGAACCTGGTGACGGGTACGATCACGGACGAGACGGGTAACTTTACGCTCGAACTGAAGGACGGCTCGTACACGCTGGTCGTTTCGTTCATGGGTTACACGGAGCAGAAGAAAGAGTTGACCGTTGCCGGCAAGCCGGTGCACGTAGGTCGTATCGCGCTCAAGGAAGACTCGAAAGTGCTGCAAGACGTGGAGGTAGTTGCACAAGGTAGCTCCATGCGTTTTGAGCTGGACAAGAAAGTGTTCACGGTGGACCAAAACATCGCGTCTGCCGGTGCGAGTGTGACGGACGTGCTGGAGAATATCCCGTCGGTGGACGTGGACCAGGAAGGCAATATCAGTCTGCGTAACAGCGAGGACGTGGAGATCTGGATCAACGGCAAGCCTGCAGGTCTGAACAGCGAGAACCGCGCGCAGGTGCTTCAACAGATGCCTGCCGGCACGATCGAGAAGATCGAGTTGATCACCAACCCGAGTGCGAAATTCTCTCCCGAAGGAACGTCCGGTATCATCAACCTCGTGATGAAGAAAGACCGTCAGGCGGGCTACTACGGCTCGGTGCAGGCGGGTTTGGACTATTCGTTGGCGGCACCGTGGAACGTCCCGCCCGGAGGGAATGCGAGCTTTAATATCAATTTCAATGCCGGTCCGGTGGACGGTTATTTCAATGTCGGTTACCGGTATCATATCAGTAACGGCGGTAGTCAAACCGACCGCTATAACCTGAGCGGCACGGGTAGCGAGAAACTGGACTCGAGTCTGATCCAGAGTCACCTGACGCAAGAGGGTCTGCAAAACCACCGCGGCGGCGGTATGTTTGCCCGCGGAGGTTTGAATTTCCACGTAGCAGAAGGTCACACGATCGGTGTTTCGGGCTTTGGCATGGTGAGCGATCCGAAGGTGTTCAAGATGACGAACACCAATCACCGCACCTTCCTGATGACCGACGCGGCGGGTAATGTGCTGCGTGACTACACGCGTGATCAGGCAGGTAACGGCAGTCACCCGGGCGGAAATGCGACACTCGATTACACCTTCGAGATGGACGAGCACAAGCTGTACGTGAGCGGTACGTATAACAACTTCGGTTTTAATATGTTCACCGACTACACGCAGATCGAAGGGAAGGACACGACCTGGCAGGATCAGAATAGCAAGAGCACGGAACAGGGTATCGAAGTGAAGGCCGATTACGAATGGAAACCGACCCCGCAGAGCCGTCTGGAAGCCGGATATGACTACACGCGCAACTGGAGTAACAGCTATGCCGACGCCCATAACAACCGCCGGGACGGAAGTCATCTGACGGAACTGTATCCCTACTATTCGGAGGTGAACGGTCTGACACAGAACCACGCGATTTACGTGACGTACGGTAACCGTTTCTGGGACAAGCTGTCGCTGCAGGTAGGTCTGCGCGGCGAGTACTACATGCGCCATTTGGAGTCCACCTACAAGGATGGTACGGGTGCGATGCAAGACTCGTACGCCGGCATGGAGCATAAGAAAGATACGGCGTATTTCCAACTCTTCCCGAGTGCGTATATCGGTTATGATTTCGGTAACGGACACGAGTTGCAGTTGAACTACACCCGCCGAGTTCGTCGTCCGTGGGGACACCAGATCAACCCGCGTATGGACTTCAGCGATAGTACGAACATCAGTTACGGTAACGTGGACTTGCTGCCGTCGTACTCGAACAACTTAGAGCTCAATTACCTCAAGACCTGGGAGCGCCACACGCTGAGTGCGGGTGTGTTCTGGAAATACAACGAAGGTGCGGTACAGAATATCAAGTACATGGAAGGCGCGATCATGAAGAACACCTACCTCAACGTCTCGACGCGTCAGGAGTTAGGTGTGGAGTTGGTAGCCAAGAACCGTTTGTTCGGCGAGTTGCTGCAGCTGACAACGAGTGCCAATTTCTATTGGAACAACATCGCTGCGGTACACGATACGATCACGCATCTGGGTACGCAGATTCCGGTTAATCTGGAGGGTCAGAATATCTTCGCTGCCTCGGTACGTATCAATGCGCAGTTCCTGTTCACGAAGAACTTCAGCGGTCAGATCAGCGGTCGTTACCGTTCGCCGCGCGTGGTGGCTCAAGGTACGACGAGTCACAGCTACTCGATCGACGTGGGTTTAAGATATACGCTGCTGAACAAGCAACTGGCGCTGGCGCTGAACGTACGCGACCTGTTGGACAGCCGTGCACGGCGTAACAAGACCTGGGGCGAGGGTTTCTGGCAGTTCAGCGAGAATAGATGGCACAGTAGAAATATCAGTTTCACCGTGACCTATAATTTCGGCAACCAACAAGGTCGCAAACGCGGTCGTCCGGACGGAGACATGGGTGGAGGTAGCGATGATTTCGACGATAGCGGAAACAGCAATACGGATAGCTCCTTTTAAAGTTGAAAGTTGAAAGTTGAAAGATTAATATTATTTTTAGGGCTTTGCTTCTTGTTCGTTGTTCCGGCAAGGTCGCAACAGGCGCAGAACAGGCCGTACGTGGATGACAAACTCTTCCACTTCGGTTTCCATCTGGGCGTGAACTTTACCTCATACGGCGTAACGGACAGCGAGGAACCGATCACGGATCCAATCACCGGTGTAACGGAGATCTACCATGCGCGGGTGAGCAGCGTGATGCCGGGTTTCCATGTGGGTTTCATCACCGACCTGCGTCTATGCCGGTACCTGAACCTGCGATTCTGTCCGGGTATTCAGTTCGCCAGCCGCACGTTGAGTTACAAGACCGAGAGCGGTCGCGAAGTGAAAGGTTCGCCGGGACACGGTGCGACAACGGACATATTGGCGATGCCGGTTTATCTGCCGCTGTACCTCAAATGGAGCGCGGCGCGTGAGGCCAATTACCGACCGTATGTGATTGCCGGCGGCGGCGCAAGCTTCAATGTGAGCCGCGACCGTGAGAAACCGGTGCTGATGAACATGGTGGACTATTTTGCCGAAGTGGGCTTCGGTTGCGACCTCTATTTCCGGTGGTTTAAGTTCTGTCCGGAGATCACGTACCGTATCGGTTTTGCGAATCAGTTAGCCCCCGTGGACGGGCGTATGGAGCTGGCGCCGCAGGACTTTTTCTATACCACTGCGATCAGTCGGTTAACGAACCACTGCGTCTGTCTGACGTTTAATTTTGAGTGATGCGTAAATGGCTTTACATATTCGTTCTGGCCTGTGTGCTGGTGGGCTGCAAGGAGTATCAGGTGAGTAACGATCCGTCGTTGCGCCTGAGTTTCTCGTGCGACACCTTGTCTTTCGATACGGTCTTTACGGAGCAAGGCAGCGCGACGATGCAGGTGATGGTCTATAACGACAACAAGAACGCCGTGGTGATCGACCGCGTATGGGTGGACGGTTCGTTCTTTCATGTCAACGTGGACGGCGAGGCGGACCTGAGTCAGGTGACCCGCCTGCAAGTCAACGGCGGCGACAGTATCTATGTGTTCGTGCGCGTGGAGATCGATCCGACCAAAGCCAACAACCCGGTCCTGATCCGCGAGAATCTGCATTTTCATCTGAGTTCGGGTATAGACCAGCAGCTCGTGTGCGAGGCCTACGGTCAGGATGTGACGCGTATCCGTTCAAAGAACGGAAGAAGCGAATATGCGAAGTACCGCTTTACCAACACCAAGCCGTATCTGCTGTTCGACACGGTGATTATCGGTCAGCTGACGCTGGAGGCTGGTGCGCGATTGTACATGCACAAAGGCGCGAGTCTCTATGCCTTGGGCGACGTAGAGTCCAAAGGCACGAAAGAGAACCCTGTAGTGATTCAACCGGACCGGCTGGATAATCTGTTTGACTCCGTGCCGTACCGCTTTGCGGCGGGTGGTTGGAACGGGATCTACCTGCAAGCGACGGACAGTCAGAACTATAATCTGCAGTACACGGATATCCTGTCGGGCAATATCGGATTGTACTGCATGAGTGACCGCAAGGACAAGTTGCCGCGCCTGACGATGAACGGTTGCCGGATCCATAACCACGCCGTCTATGGGCTGGTGCTGCAGAACGTGCACGCGACGGTGATCAACTCGGAGATCAGTAACTGCGCCTCGTACTGCGTGTATTGCCAGGGCGGTACGCACGATTTTATCCATACGACGATTGCTTCCTATTACGGCGAGACGAATATCCGTATTCAGAGTACAGGCAAGGAGAATGTGGCGGCGGTGTACGTGCATAATTTGAGCAAAGAGACGCCGGAGACCGTCACGTCGTTCTACAACAGTATCGTCACCGGACCGCGGGAGAAAGAAATGGTGCTGGCGACCCCGTTCGAACAGTATTACCCGGGTACGATCCAGGGTAGTTGGATCGGTCAGGACACAGCGAACAATGTCTTCCGCAACACGTTCTATAAGTACAAGGAATACGTGTATTATGATTTCCGCTTGGACAGTCTGAGTCCGGCACGGGGCATCGGAGACAGCGGCACGGCGTCAAAGTATCCGAAGGATAGAGAGGGTATCGCGCGAACCGGGGAAGGAATCAAGCCTGACGCAGGGTGCTATCAATATCAGCCTTGATCTGCTCCCGCAATTCTTCCAGACTATCGAAATGTTTCTCTTCGCGTAAGAAGCGCAGGAAACGAATCTTCAGAATCTGATCATACAGATCGCCCTTGAAGGAGGGTATATGGGCCTCGATGAGGCCTTGTTTGTCTATATTGACAAAGGCCGGGGCATTGTCCATCGTAGGGGTGTTCACCAGCGCCACATAGACACCGGCCTTGGGGATGATCTTGAGGGGATCCATCGGGGCGATGTTGGCGGTCGGGAAACCGAGTGTACGACCGATCGCTTTGCCATGTACGACCTGTCCGCGCAGGGTGTACGGATGGCCTAAGAGTTCGTTCGCCACAGCGATATTTCCGTTCTCGAGCGCCGCCCGGATCTCGGTGGAGGACACGTGCCATTCACCCTCGACGTACTCGTTCATCGTGAGCACCTCGATGCCGCATTGCTCCCCCACCCGACGGTAGTCCTGCGGGTGCTTGAGACGGTCCGAACCGAACCGATGATCGTAGCCCATGAGCAGGGTTGTGACGTGGTACTCGTCGCGCAAACGGGTCATGAACTCCGCCGCCGTGAGGGGTTGGATGTCTGCGAAAGAGAGCACCACCACCTCGCCGTATCGGCTCAACTGCTTCTCGCGCTCCTCCAGCGAACTGAGCAGCCGGGGGATGTAGTCGGAGTCGAGTACCGTTCGCGGATGCTCGGCAAAGGTGACGATTAACGGTTGCAAGCCTCGCTGCGAAGCGAGGGACTGCAGGTGCTCAAAAAGGAACTGATGCCCTTTGTGCACGCCGTCAAAGAACCCTATGGTAGCAATACAATCATTCATTCGGGCGTTTCCATTTGAACCGGTTATGGGTCCAGAGCCAGAGCTCCGGTTGCTCGAGAATATTCTTCTCCAGTAAGCGCGCATAAGCAGTCGTGATTTCCCCGTCCGCCGTGTCCTGCGGATTCATGGAGATGAGATCAAAACGCGACTCGTAGTACCCGCGCTTGGGCCGACGCACATGCAAGGCAAAGACGGGATAGTTGAATTTCTTGGCCAGCATCTCACCTCCGTCGAGGAAACCGGTCTCCTGGTTGAGGAATGTGAGCCAGGTGCGCGTCACTTCGGGACGAGGTTTCTGGTCCGCAATCAGTCCGACGACGATGGGTTTCTTCGCCGCACGATACCGCACCATCTCGCGTAAGATACGCTGTTTCTCCACGCACTGGCCGTCCCGTTTGGAACGGATATCGAGCATGAGCGCGTCCATCTTCTCGTTCTTGAGTTTGCGGTAGATATTGAGTTCGGTCACCTCGGGATCGAACCAGTTCTGGCAGGACGCTTTCCATTCCCAGTTGCCCATGTGCGCCATCATGACGATGCAACCGCCGTACTCTTTGGCGGCGCGGTTGACGGTCTCGGCGTTCTCGAAGAGCTCACGCTCCCGGAGCTCGTCATTCGTACGGCGCGAGCCGTAGATGGTCTCTACGAGGGTGTAGCAGAACTGGTGGTAGAAATCGCGGGCGATCTGACGCCGCTCAGCTGGGGTCTTGTCGGAGAAAGAGAGGCGCAAGTTCTTCGCCACCAACCGCCGACGGTACCGCACGACGTACATCATGAGCGGATAGATCAACCAATCCGCAAAGAAATAGTGCACGTTGAGAGGCAGTCGGGAGAGTATAGATACGATCAATCTCAACATTGCATCAACAGAAGTACGAACAACAGGGTGACAGGCGCTGCGAGGAGGATCGAGTCAAAACGATCTAATACGCCGCCGTGACCGGGCAGGAACTTACCGGAGTCTTTGACACCGATACTGCGTTTGAACAGGCTCTCCATCAGGTCGCCCAGCGTACCGGCTGCACTCACGACGAAGGCAAATGCACCGGCGATGAGCAGCTCGAAGCCCTCTTTGGTGATGGCATCAAACCAACCGAAACGGTTAAGGATAAAGGCGGCACCGATGGTGAAGGCCAAGCCGCCAAACAAGCCTTCCCAGCTCTTCTTGGGGCTCACGCGAGGGAACATCTTATGGTTGCCGCCAGGCATCTTTTTGGCCGTCAGTACACCGACGCAATAGGCACCCGAGTCATTGACCCAGATGAGCACAAAAACGGCTAACAAGAGCCATTTGTCGATGTGATTCAGCACGTTCATCAGCGCAAAAGGCAGGGCGATCATCATCTGGCCGATCAGAAAATGCCCCCAAGAGGTGATGGGTTGCTCGGCTTTGTTCCATAACTCCGCCACGAGCACACTGATCGGCAGGAGAAGGGTCAGCATGATCCACGGGCTATAGGGCTCCGGATAGAGCAAGGCGATCGTACAGGGGAAGATGCAGAAGACAGCACTCAGTTCCGCCAACAGGTCCATCAGACAACGGGGATGCGTCAGGCTGTTATATTCACGTACCGCCAAGTAAGCCAAGCACGACGACAAAGCTAAAAAGAGCACTTCGTGGTACAGAATACTCCCTATCACCACTGCCACATATACCGCGCCGCTAAGCGTCCTTTTCCAGAATTCACTCATAATTTCACGATTTTGGGCACAAAATTACAACATTTTTTGCATATTTGCAAGAAAATGTGTAACTTTGCAGCGTTTTTTAGGATTATTATGGAGCAAAATACGATTGAGATGGCTCTGTTGGAGCCGGAAGAGAAGGAATTGGTGGAGTTTATCTATAACGCCATTCCTGCCGAGGACCGGTCGAGCGGCTCGACACCCGAAAACCCCTGCGGTCACACATTAAGTCCGGATGACATCCTGTTTGTACTGGATGCGATGGACGACTACCTGGAAGAGAAAGGCTTGCTGCGCGTGGATGAATCGACCGGCGAGATGGAATATCTGGACGGCGAAGTGGATGAGACCGAGCAACTGCAATATGTCTTGGAGGCAGCCAAAGAGGACAAGCGTGCCATCACGGGCGTACAGATTCAGTTGATCCAGGACGCGGAACTGCAGTTCGGTATCGAGAAAGGTTACTACGAGGAAGAGTAGAAAGTGAAGAGTGAAGAGCTAAGAGTGAAGTGTAGCGTCATCATATTAAACTGGAACGGGGCAGCGATGTTGCGCCAATACCTGCCGTCGGTGGTGGAACACACGAAGGGCGGTGAGGTCATCGTAGCGGATAACGGCAGTTCGGACGAGAGTCTGGAGGTGTTGCGCAAGGAGTTTCCGAGCGTCCGAACCATCGTGCTGGAGAAGAACTTCGGCTTTGCGGAGGGCTATAACCGCGCGATCGAACAGGTGGACAGCGAGTACGTGGTGCTGCTGAACTCGGACGTTGAAGTGACGGAAAACTGGTTAGGTCCCCTACTCGATTACATGGATGCGCACCCTGAGGTTGCAGCCGTACAACCGAAGATACGGAGTTGGCGAAACAGAGCGTATTTTGAGCACGCAGGGGCTGCAGGCGGGTATCTGGATCCGCTCGGTTATCCCTACTGCCGCGGCAGACGTTTCGGTAAGATCGAAGAAGACAAGGGGCAACACGACACGGTGGTGAACGTCGATTGGACGACAGGCGCGTGTATGTGTGTGCGTACGAAAGTATATAAGGAGTGTGGCGGACTGGACGCAGCGTTCTTTGCTCATCAGGAAGAGATTGATTTATGCTGGCGAATGAGGAACCGGGGATGGAAGCTCGCCTGCGTGCCGCAGAGCATGGTGTATCACTTAGGCGGCGGTGCGCTCAGTTATGACAACCCACGCAAGACCTACCTCAATTTCCGCAACAACCTGCTGATGATCTACAAGAACAGCAAGTGCCGCTGGGGGGTATTGGGTTTGCGATTCTTCCTGGATTACTCCGCCGCATGTATGTTCCTCTGCACGGGCAAGAAAGGCAGCGCAAAAGCCGTCGTAGAGGCGCGCAGAGACTACCGCAAGATGCGGATAGATTATAGATAATAGATGATAGATTATATTTATGGCATTTTTCGGTTTATTTAACAAAGAGAAGAAAGAGACGCTGGATAAGGGTCTGGAGAAGAGTAAGGAGTCGGTGCTCAGTAAGATCGGGCGCGCGATCGCGGGTAAGTCTACGATCGACGACGATGTGCTGGATAACCTGGAAGAGGCGTTGATCACGTCGGATGTGGGTGTGGAGACGACCCTGCGTATCATTGAGCGGGTACAAGAGCGCGTGAAGCGCGATAAGTATATCGGTACCGAAGAACTGAACAAGCTGTTGGTGGATGAGATCTCTCAACTGCTGCAGGAGAACAACGTGGCAGACGTACCGGATTTCGAAGCCGAACTGCCGGCCAAGCCGTACGTGGTGATGGTAGTCGGTGTGAACGGCGTGGGTAAGACGACGACCATCGGTAAGTTAGCCTACCAGTACAAAGCGGCAGGTAAGAAAGTGTACCTCGGTGCGGCAGATACCTTCCGTGCGGCGGCCGTAGAGCAGCTCTGCATCTGGGGTGAGCGCGTCGGTGTACCGGTGATCAAACAGCAGCAAGGCTCAGACCCGGCATCGGTGGCGTACGACACGCTACAGAGTGCCAAAGCGAATGACGCGGACGTGGTGCTGATTGACACGGCAGGTCGTCTGCATAATAAGATCAACCTGATGCACGAGTTGACGAAGATCAAGAACGTGATGCAGAAAGTGGTGCCGGACGCCCCGCACGATGTGCTGCTCGTGCTGGACGGTTCGACCGGTCAGAATGCTTTCGAGCAGGCACGACAGTTCACCGCCGCTACGCAGGTGAGCTCACTCGCTATCACAAAGCTGGACGGCACCGCCAAAGGTGGAGTCGTAATCGGTATCAGTGATCAGTTCAAGATCCCGGTACGCTACATCGGTCTGGGCGAGCAGATGACCGATCTGCAGGTCTTCAACCGCGTCGAGTTTGTGAAGTCACTATTAGGAAAAATCAATTAATCATAACCATGGATAAGTTTCGTGTTGAATCCGACCTGCTGGGAGAGTTGCAGGTTCCTCAGAGTGCGTACTACGGAGTACAGACGCAACGAGGTATCAATAACTATCAGATCTCGAATCTGAAGATGTCCGATTTTCCGGAATACATCATCGCGATGGCCTATATCAAGTTGGCGGCCGTAGAGGCGAACCACGACTTGGGCGTGATCAACGATGAGATCTACCGCGCAATCGCGCAGGCCTGCCATGAGATCATTGACGGCCAGATGCACGATCAGTTCCCGACCGATCTGGTACAAGGTGGTGCCGGTACAACGGTAAACATGAACGCCAATGAGGTGATTGCCAACCGTGCGTTGGAGATCATGGGCCACGAGCGCGGGGAGTATCAGTACTGCTCGCCGAACGATCATGTCAATTGTGCACAGAGCACGAACGACGCCTACCCCTCCGCGTTCCGTTATGCGTTCATTCGCATGAACCGCGGGCTGGTGAGCGAGTTGCAGTTGCTCATCGAATCGCTGCGACGCAAAGGCGACGAGTACAACGACTCAATCAAGATGGGACGTACCCAATTACAGGATGCCGTACCGATGACGAGCGGACAGGAGTTTCATGCGTTTGCCAACAACCTCGAAGAGGAAGTAGCCAACCTCGACCGCAACGTGAAGCTGCTCTATGAGATCAATATGGGTGGAACTGCAATCGGTACGGGTCTGAACGCGACGGCGGGTTATGCCGAGTTGTGTATTAAGAAGATGTGCGAGCTGACCGGCGAACCGTTCTCGTTAGCGAGTGACCTCGTCGAGGCAACTCCGGACACCGGTGCGTACGTCAGCTACTCGGCAGCGCTCAAACGTCTGGCGGTCAAGCTGAGCAAGACCTGTAACGACCTAAGACTGATGGCTTCGGGCCCGCGTTGCGGTCTGCACGAGATCAACCTGCCGCCTATGGCCCCGGGTAGCTCGATCATGCCTGGTAAGGTGAACCCCGTGATCCCGGAGGTAACGAACCAAGTATGCTTCAAGGTGATCGGTAACGATACGGCGGTGACCTTTGCCGCCGAAGCAGGACAGTTGCAGCTGAACGTGATGGAGCCGATCATCACCGAGTGTATCTTTGAGTCGATCACTTGGCTTCGAAACGTGATGAAGATCCTGCGCAAGAAATGTATCGACGGCATCACCATCAACCGCGAGCACAACTCCGAGACCGTCAAGCACTCGATCGGTATCGTGACGGCGCTGAATCCGGTGATTGGTTACAAGGCTTCGACCAAGATTGCCAAAGAGGCCTTGGAGACCGGTAAGAGCGTGTATAACCTGGTGCTGGAGCACGAGTTGCTCAGTAAGGAGCAGTTGGATAAGCTGCTCGATCCGAAGAATATGTTAGCAGCACACTAAAAAAGAGCGCGTGGGCGCTCTTTTTTTATCTGCGAGTGGCTCGACCTCCGCCGCCTCCACCTCCGGAATAGGAACCACCGGAAGATCTGGATCCGCCAGAATAGGAGCTTCCGCCCGAGTAGGAACTGTTGCGTGTGCTGGTTCCGGAGTAAGAGCTACTACCGCGTGTGCTGGTTCCCGTGTAGGTACTACGGCTACTTGTGCTCGGTGCGCTATAGGACGAACTCGTGGAACGAGAGGGACTATAGGAGGTACTACGTGCTACGCTGGAGCTCGTGGAGCGCGTCGAGGTGCTCGTTGTGCGAGAGGCTGTCGACGTTGCGCGGGTTGCGGTTGGAGCACTCGTTGTGCGAGAGGTGCTTGCTGTCGAGCGGGTTGCGCTGGTTGATCTCGTAGGACTCGTCGATCTCGTTGCAGTAGCCGTCGTAGCCCTGGAGGGAGCCGCTGTAGCCGTTGCTCTGGTAGCTGTGGCTCTGGACGCTGTTGCGGCGGGTCTTGCCGATCCGGTCGAACGTGTTACATGCGTTGTACTACGGATCTCGCGGGCGTTCGTCATACCGGTGTTACGATGCGTGAACGAACGGTTAGGATGCGCTGTGGCATAATCTCTGCGACTTACGTTCCGATGCATCTCGTGGTAACCGTGACGCGGTTGCGGAGCGTGGCGGAAAGAGCAGCAGTAGTGGTGGTGATGATAGACGTAGCAGTGATGCCAGTACCAGTCATGCGCCCAACAGCTGTGCGCGTACCACCAAGTCGGCCAGTAACCCCAGTACCAAGGACTGTTCCATGCGTACCAAGCATCGCTCCAAAACCAGTCGTAGATAACAGGCCGATAAACGTAAACGGGTTCTATGACGTAGTTTTGTCCGTACACATACTCGTCGCCGACTACCTGAACAGATACTTCGTTCTTCTCATCTTTCTCCACGTATATCGAGGCTACATCTTGGTAGATATCCTTTGCCAGTACCGCCTGCAAAACGATCAGACGCTTGTTTCCTTCGCCGGTCTCTACCACGCGTAAGTAATCCACTTGCCCGTCGCCGTTCAGATCCAAGTTACAGAACGCGCTGTCCGGGTTGTTGAGCATCGTCTCGAACTCTTCCAGGTTCTTAGCCTCTGCGAACAGCTTAGCTACCACCTTCAGATCGAGTCCTTCCGAGATGTCCGTACTCTTGGCAGAAACCGTGACGGTCTCTTCCGCCCATAACGCCGTACCCATCAGCATCAGCGTCATCAGAAGTGTAGTTAATTTTTTCATAATTGTGTTGTTTTAAAGGGTTCGTTTTCTAGACATCTAGATTTCTAGAGTTCTAGATTTCTAGTTAAACTCTCGCAAATACCGTGCCAAACGCTCACACGAGCTTCAGGTCATGGTGCATTTTTTCCTTTTTGGTCCGCATGTAGCGCTCGTTCCAGCGGTTGGGAGCGATCTCGATCGGTACGTTCTCCACGATCTCGATGCCGTAACTCTCAAGCCCTACCCGCTTGACGGGATTATTGGTCATCAGCCGCAACTTGTGCGCACCCATCAGGCGCAAGATCTGCGCACCGACACCGTAATCACGTTCGTCCGGACGGAAGCCCAAATGGACATTCGCTTCTACCGTATCTTCGCCCTGTTCCTGAAGCTTGTACGCGCGGATCTTATTCATGAGGCCTATACCGCGGCCTTCCTGATTCATATAAACGATGATACCCCGTCCTTCGGCCTCGATCATCTGCATCGCTTTGTTCAACTGCTCGCCGCATTCGCAACGACGAGAGCCGAAGATGTCACCGGTCATACAACTCGAGTGCACACGACAGAGGATCGGTTCATCTGCTTTCCATTCGCCTTTGGTGAGGGCCACGTGCTCCAAGCCGGTTGTCAGATCCCGGAAAGGCGTCAACATAAAATCGCCGTTCCGGGTGGGCAGGAAGACCGTCTCACCTTTCTCCACCAGCGCCATTTCCCCTTTCTGCTCTAACTTTTCCCCTTTCAACAGGCGATAGGCGATGAGGTCCTTGATCGTGATGATCTTGAGGTCGAACTCCCGCGCTACTTCCTGCAGTTGGGGCATACGGGCCATCGTACCATCGGCGTTCATGATCTCAATGAGGGCCGCAGCGGGTTGGAAGCCTGCGAGACGTGCCAGATCGACACCGGCCTCGGTGTGGCCTGCGCGCTGGAGGACACCACCTGCTTTGGCATAGAGCGGATTGATATGACCCGGACGACCGAAGGTTTCGGGTTTACTGTTCGGGTCTGCGAGCGCCCGAATCGTAGCGGCACGGTCTGCCGCCGAGACACCGGTGGTACAGCCCTCGAGCTTATCGACGGTGACGGTGAAAGGCGTACCGAGCATGGAGGTGTTGTTGGTCACCTGATGCATCAGGTCCAGTTCGGCACAACGCGCTTCGGTGATCGGACAGCAGAGGACCCCACGCCCGTGTTGGAGCATGAAATTGACTTTCTCCGGAGTGATCTTCTCGGCAGCGATGATGAAATCGCCTTCGTTCTCGCGATCCTCATCGTCCACCACGATCACGAACTTCCCCTCACGAAAGTCCTGCAACGCTTCTTCTATGGAGTTTATTTTCATATAAATCAATTACTTTCAGTTTGAGTCGATCCATGCGTATCTTCCATGCCTCGGGGTTGAAGAGCGGTGAGTCGGTTGCGGCTTTGTAGGTTAGGAAAACGCCCAAGGGGAAGAGCACAAACGAGCTCAACCACATCCCCGCCCAACAGGGCCACAAAGCCTCACGCGCCATCTTATAGCCCGTGTTGTCGATGATATAATAGATGATAAACAGGATCACGGAGATGACCACCGGTGCCCCCAGACCGCCCTTGCGGATGATGGCGCCGAGCGGGGCACCGATAAAGAAGAAGATCAGGCACGCAAAAGCGAGCGTGAGCTTACGGTGCAACTCGATCTCATGCTTGCGTATATACTTATCCGCATCGCCCAGCACGATCGCATTGTAGTCCACCATGTCGCGGTAGGTACGTGCGCGGTCCTGCGCATCCTGCAGTACCCGCCAGTGTTCGGTAGGAGTGAGCGAGGCCCATAAGGAATCGAGGTTGTAGATGGCCCGTTCCTCGCTGGTGATGGACGTGGGCACGATCATCTCGTTGCGCGTGTAGTCGCGGTTGAAATAATGGTCCTTCACCAGAGACTCACTCTGGTCCGCCGCCCGCTCTTTGGACACCTCTTTGACAGAGTCAATCGACTGGATGAGCTGCGCCACGTTCTTACTCACGTGCTGGTCCTCCAGCAAGGACTCGTCGTAACGGTTGAAGTCCGTCGCAAAATCAATGATGATCCGTTTGTGCGCAAAAGTCTCACGGCGGTACGGGATACTCTTGGTCGTACCGGTTGCCCGCTGCTGCTTCTGGTTGAGGTTCTCAAACGACTCTCCGTTCACCAGATCCAGCATTAGAAAACGTTTGTCCGCACTCGCGCTCAAACGCCCCGTATCGGCGACCATCACCTTAGCGTTTTGGAAGCCGTCCGAGTAGTCGTAGATCATAATATTGAGCAGGTCACCTCGCGGTGTTTTCTCCTGCACGTAGATCTGAAAACCGTCTATATCGTCGTAGAACTCCCCGACCGGAATCTGCAACTCCGGACTCTTCTGACGCAACGAGAAGATGAGTGCCCAGAGCTTCATCTGCGACTTAGGCAACACGTTATTACTGAAAAAGAACGCCCCCACGCTTAATAGCGCGACGGCCAGCGCCAGCGGACGCATGATGCGGAAAAGGGAGATACCGGCGGCTTTCATCGCCGTCAACTCAAATTTCTCCGCCAAGTTACCGAATGAGATGAGCGAACTAAGCAAGATCGCCAAGGGTAGCGCCAAAGGCACCACCGATGCCGCGGCATACAGGAAGAACTCCGCCAACACGCCGACACCGATACCTTTTCCCACCAGATCGTTCACGTGCATCCACATGAACTGCATCAGCAGGATGAAGATCGCAATAAAGAAAGTAGCCAAAAAGAGCCCCAGAAAATTCCGGAGCAGGTAAATGTCTATTTTCCTTATCAGTTTCACTCAGCGTTCAAGTTCTCTTTCACAAAGATCAAAGGTAACAAATCGGCTGCCGACTCGAACACGTAGGTCGCATCCTCACCGTACAGCAGCACCTCCATCTTACCCGGATAACGGTGTTCCGTCTCCAGCATCACCTGACGGCACGCGCCACAGGGAGCACCCGGTTCTTTGGTAAAATGACCATCCGTGAAACATGCGATCGCTAATTTGGTTACAGGCTGATCCGGATACTGTGCTCCGGCAGCAAACAAGGCCGTACGCTCGGCACAGAGTCCGCTCGGATAGGCTGCGTTCTCTTGATTCGCTCCGCGAATGATCGTTCCGTTTGCCAACAATACGCCTGCCCCTACATGGAAGCCACTATAAGGACAATAACTGTTTTGCGTCTGCTCTTTGGCTACCGACACTATTTTACGTTGCTCGTCCGTTAACTCGTCCCACTGATAGGCACGCATTTTGGCTGTTAAATTGTACTCTTTCATACTATTGATTTGGTTAAATTTAGCATTTTAATTAAAATCGGCTGCAAAGATACAAAAAAATTTGCAAATATGCAAAAAAAATCGTACCTTTGCAGCCGTTTTTGATGAAATCATACAAATTTATGGACTCAAAGTATAATCCTACTGACATTGAAGCCCGCTGGTACCAGTACTGGCTGGACAATAATCTCTTTCATTCGGAACCCGACGGCCGTGAGCCGTTCACGATTGTTATCCCGCCGCCCAACGTAACGGGTGTACTGCATATGGGACACGTGCTCAACGAGACGATTCAAGATATTTTGGTTCGCCGTGCGCGTTTGGAAGGAAAGAACGCGTGCTGGGTGCCGGGTACCGACCACGCGTCGATCGCGACCGAAGCGAAGGTCATCAAGCGCCTCAAAGAGCAAGGTATCAATAAATCTGATCTGACCCGCGAGCAGTTCCTCAAACATGCCTGGGACTGGACGGACGAGCACGGAGGCATCATCCTCAAGCAGCTCCGCAAACTCGGTTGTTCCTGCGACTGGCAGCGTACCGCGTTCACGATGGACGAAACGCGCTCCAAAGCGGTCATCAAAGTGTTCTGCGACCTGTACAAGAAAGGTCTCATCTACCGCGGACTGCGGATGGTAAACTGGGATCCTGAGCGCCAGACGGCCCTTTCCGATGAGGAGGTAATCTACCACGACGAGCATAATAAGTTCTACTACCTGCGTTATGAGGTGGCAGAGGAGCCGGGCAAGTACGCGATCGTGGCGACCACCCGTCCGGAGACGATCTTCGGCGATATTGCGGTCTGTATCAACCCCAAAGAAGAGAAGAATCAGTGGTTGAAGGGCAAGCACGTCATCGTGCCGGGTGTAGGTCGTGTTATTCCGATCATCGAGGACCGTTACGTGGAGATCGGTTTCGGTACGGGTTGTCTGAAAGTGACGCCCGCGCATGACGTGAATGACTACGCCTTGGGACAGAAATACAACCTCAAGACCATCGATATCTTCACGCCCGACGCGCATCTGAATATGGACACGGTAGAGGACGAGTTACAGGCCAACGTACGTAAGTACCACGGTATGGATCGTTTCGACTGCCGCAAGCAGATCGTGGAGGATTTGCAGGCAGCTGGTCTCGTAGAGAAGATTGAGGACTATGATAATAAAGTCGGTTACTCCGAGCGTACGAACGTGCCTATCGAGCCGCGGTTGAGTCTGCAGTGGTTCGTGAAGATGAAACATTTTGCGGATATCGCTTTGCCGCCGGTAATGAACGACGATATCGTTTTCTATCCCGCGAAATACAAGAACACCTACCGCAACTGGTTGGAGAACATCAAAGACTGGTGCATCAGCCGTCAGCTCTGGTGGGGTCATCGTATCCCGGCGTACTACGATGCCGACCTGCTCGCTGAGACCGGTCTCGAAAATTATCCGGACGACAAGATCATCGTTTCGGAGACGAAACCCGAAGGCAATTTCGTGCAGGACGAAGGTGCATTGGATACGTGGTTCAGTTCCTGGCTCTGGCCGATCAGTTTGTTTGACGGTATCGAGCACCCTGACAACAAAGAGATCAATTATTACTACCCCACCGCCGACCTTGTAACCGGTCCGGATATCATCTTCTTCTGGGTCGCTCGTATGATCATGGCGGGCTACGAGTACGTAGGCAAGATGCCGTTCAAGCACGTCTATTTCACGGGTATCGTACGCGACAAACTGGGTCGCAAGATGTCCAAATCCCTCGGTAACTCGCCCGATCCGCTGGATCTGATCGAGCGTTTCGGTGCGGACGGTGTACGTATGGGTATTCTGCTCTCTGCGCCGGCCGGCAACGACATCCTGTACGATGATTCGCTCTGCGAGCAGGGACGAAATTTCTGTAATAAGATATGGAACTGTTTTCGCATGGTGAAGGGTCTGGAAGTAGCCGACATTCCGCAACCGGAGACCTCCGCTTATGCAATCAAATGGTTTGATGCCCAATTGGCAGAAACCGAAGCCAATATCGCCGATCTGTTCAGCAAATACCGTCTGTCGGAAGCCCTGATGGAGATCTACAAACTATACTGCGATGAGTTCAGCAGCTGGTACCTGGAGATGATCAAACCGGGCTATCAGCAACCGATTGACAAAGCTACCTACGAGGCAACGCTCGCGTTCTTCGATCGCCTGCTGCGTGTGCTCCATCCGTTCATGCCGTTCATCACGGAAGAGCTCTGGCAGAACCTCTACGAGAGAAAGCCGGGCGAGTCCATTATGACGGCAAATCAGACTGGCGAGACACTATCGAGAGAGAATCGGGTCGAGACTATCTTGGAGGAAACCACATTCCTGAAGCAGGTCATCACCGAGATCCGTGCCGTCCGCGCATCGAAGAATATCCCGCAGAAAGAGCGCCTGACCTTGATTAGCCCGGTTGCTTTGAACGCACTGGTAGATAAACTCGCTAATGTGACGGTGTCCCCGTTAAACGGGGAAACCCTAGACGGAAGGGGCAACTGCTCCAAGTTCATCGTCGGCACGACCGAGTTCGCTATTCCGATGGATCAGTTCATCAACGTGGACGAGGAGCTCAAGAAACTCGAAGCGGACCTGCAGCACCAGCAAGGCTTCTTGCGCGGCGTGATGGCCAAACTGAGCAACGAGCGTTTCGTACAGAATGCCAAACCCGAAATCGTAGCCCTCGAGCAGAAGAAAAAAGCGGACGCCGAAGCCCGCATCGCTGCCCTCGAAGAAGCCATCAAGGCGCTGAAAGGATAATCTATCCGCCAAGTTTGGCGGATTAGTGCAATAATCGATGATGCTCGTGTTTCCAACGCTTATGTTGGAGCACGAGTTCATTTTTTGTCTGAGGCGTGCAGAACGTATCCACAAAACGCTCCCAGATATAGTTCACCGCCAGACTCGAAGGATGCACCAGATCGTCCGCATAGAAGCGGTAATCACGGAGTTCGTCCAGCATGATTTCGTACGACGGGAAATAATCGCCTAAGTACTCCACGGCCTGCAGTAAAGTCGCTTTACTCAACTGATTCTCGTGCAGTCCGTCGCGTATATGCCGTATCGGCGAAACGGTAAAGAGCCAGCGTTTATCAGAATATTGTGCCAAGATCGGTTTCCAGGCAGCCACGATCTCTTCGACCGACAGACGGCGGCGGTTAAAACAGCTCTCCGGCAATTTATGACAATTACCCACTAATCCACTAACCCCTAATCCACTAATCCCGTCTTTAAGTTCGTACACCCAGGCCGTCCCAAAGGTCACGATGACCACCGTCGCCTCTTGCAACGCCTGCTGCATCGTCTCGATCGAACCGCGAATCGCTTGTTCGGCCTCGTTCTTGTCTGCCCGCGAGAAAGCTCCGTGATGCGCCATCGAGTGCCATAAACCTTCATGTTCGACGAGCACCGGCATCTCGGTCATCGTGAGTGCCTGCGCGATAGAAAGCGGGTTATAGAGCGTACCGAAAGGATTACAAGTAACATGCAAATAATGCTCCTGCATCTGCGCACCGATCTCGTCGGAGAAACACGAGCCCACCATCAGGATACGGTCTTCGTATCCTATTTTCCACGCACTCGGCTGTATGTCCACGATCGTTTGTAGTTTCATCACTCGAAATGCATCACCTTCGCCGGACTGATCTTCGTGATGATCATCGACGGCAACAAAAGAATCAACATCGACACGCCTATCGTCAGGACATTCAGCGCCACGATCCAGCCCCAAGGGAAAGCGATCGGCACGTAGCTCACATAATAAGTCGCGGCCTCCAGCGGCACCAGATGACCGAAATACTGCACCGCTGCCAGAGCAAATCCGAGTACGTTGCCCCAAATCACTCCTTTGCCGATCAGCAGCGCGGCTTGGGTGAGGAAGATACGTCGTACGAACCGGTTATCTGCGCCTAAAGCCTTCAAGGTGCCGATAAGTTGCACGCCGTCCAGAATCAGGATAATGAGTCCGCTCACGATATTAAATCCCGCTACGAGCAGCATCAGTACGATGATTACTACCACGTTCATGTCCAGCAGATCGAGCCAGGCAAAAACCGCCGGGTTCTGCTCCCGCAAGGTCTGTACATAATAGACATGATAGCCGTCTTCGTCCAGATGATTGACCGTCGCAAAATAGATGCGGTCCGCCGTATCGTCCAAGTACCGCACATCGTCCACCAAAATCTCCACGCCCGAATAAGTATGTTCGTCCCAGCCTTGCAGTCTTCGCACGTCCGAAAGCGGCGCCACCACAAACAGTTCGTCAAACTGACCGAAACCGGTCTCGTAGATGCCGGCGATACGGTACCGCCGAGCACGGACATTATCCGAGTCCACAAAATAGGCGTTCACCGCATCCCCGACACCCAGCCTCAGCTGCGTCGCCATCAAACGCGAGAGGATGATTTCGTTGGGTTTCGACGGCAGTTCTCCTTCGACGATATTACGTGCAAAAAAATCCCAGTAGTCGGTGCCTTTCAGCACGATACCCTGAAAAGCCGAATCGGTCTTGAGCATGCCCGGCTTGGTGATGAACGGTGCCGCCTGCGCCACGTGCTCGTACGCTCCCAAGGCCTGTATCAAAGAGTCCGAAACGGGAATCGGCTGCATGTCGTAGGTGCTGTTATTATCGAACGAAACCAACTGTATGTGCGCCCCGAAACCGGCTACTTTTTGGGTCACCGTATCCTTGAAACCCACCACGATACAGATGGTCAGGATCATCACCATTACCCCGACGATCATACCCGCCAAAGCCACCCGTATTGCGGGACGTGCATGACGCGCTTCTCCCTCTTGGGAGAAATAAAGTTTCGTTGCTATTTTCAGTTCGGCGTTGTTCGGCACGATTTTTGTAGTATATTTTTCGTTATGAAAAAACTCTCTTTTTTATTCGTTATAGCCCTCTTATCGGGCGTTGTTACGGCGCAGGAGCCGGTCAATGAGGCTCGTCCGCAGCGTACCCCGCAAGAGGAAGCGCTTAAGCAGACCACTCGTCTGACGCGCGAGTTAGGTATTCGCGATTCGATCCGTTTCGACACCATCTACCGCATGCATCTCAAGTACGCCAAGGTGCGTCAAAAAGGGTTGACGCGGGCGGAAAACATGGAACGGATGATTGCTATCCAAGGGGAGCTGAAAAACCTGCTGACTCCGGAGGAGTTCGAGCAGTTTATGAATCACCCCGCCGAGCAACCGCGTCGTCCACGTGGAGCCAACGGCATAGCGCCAGCCACGTTAGCACAGCCCATAGACTCCCTACCACCAGTCCGCAAATAATATCCGTCGGGTAATGCGCCCCGAGATACATCCTACTATAGCATACTACAGCCACCCAAAGCATCAGCAGCGCGGTGGCTGTTTTGTTTTTATACAAGAGGCTGAACAGCAACGCGATCGCCATCGAGTTGGCGGCATGGGAGCTGCAAAAACCGTACAGTCCGCCTACGTAATCGTTCACCAGATGCACCGGATCGAGCGCCGGTTCGTGCGTTGGTCTGAGACGACAGACGATCGGTTTGAGGATCCCGCTGCACAGGTAATCACTCAGCCCGACGGCGATGCCAAAACCGATCAGGATCAGCAACACCGAACGCCAGTTACGGTATTTCCAGGCGATCAGACCCACCAACAGTACATAGAGCGGAATCCAGGTATTCGCACGGCTGATGATCCACATAACCGTATCCAACCAATCCGCATAATGGCCGTTGATCCAGAGTAATATATCCGCGTCTATGTTCATTCGTTTACGAGTACTGCCGTATGGCAAGCCACGACTCCCGCGGTCTCGGTGCGCAAGCGGCTGTTACCTAAACTGACAGGAATGAAACCGAGCGCCAACGCATCCGCTACTTCCTGCTCACTGAAATCCCCTTCCGGACCGATCAGCACCAGCACGTCTCTACCCCGTTCGATCTCATCTTTGAGTACCCGTTTATCGTCTTTATAACAATGCGCAATGAAGCATTGCTGGTCGCGTTTCGCCTGCTCCTTTACAAACGCATCGTACGGCGTCAGGTCGTGCAAGACCGGCAAGTACGGCGTCAGACTCTGCTTGGCCGCGGAGAGGATGATCTTCTCCAGACGGTCGATACGCAACTGTTTTCGTTCCGAGAAACGGCACAGGAGCGGCGTAATCTCATCCACTCCAATTTCCACACATTTCTCGATACACCATTCGAGTCGCTCGATGTTCTTGGTCGGAGCGATCGCGATATGCAGATGGAACGCATGATGCGGTTCCTGCTTCTCGCGGCTGATGATCTCAAAATCACAATGCTTCGGATGCGGATTGGTGATACGCGCCGTGTAGGTCGTACCCCGACCGTCCGTGATCAGGATCTCATCTCCGACGCTGTAGCGCAACACGCGCACGCAATGACCGCTCTCCTCTTCCGAGAGGGTCTGCTGCTTATCAATATCGGGTGCGTAAAAAAGGTACATTACAGTTCGCTTTCTTTGAGTCGCTCGGCGTTCTCCGCTACTTGCAGCGCATCGATCACGCCTTGGATATCGCCGTCCATGAACGCGGCGAGGTTATAGACCGTGTACCCGATCCGGTGGTCGGTGATACGTCCCTGCGGGTAGTTGTACGTGCGGATCTTCGCGGAGCGGTCACCGGTCGAGACCATCGTCTTACGCCGTGCCGCGATGTCGTCGATATATTTCTGGTGCTCCTTATCGTAGATCTGGGTACGCAGACGACTCAGAGCACGCTCCTTGTTTTTGGGCTGGTCCCGCGTCTCGGTACACTCGATCAGTATCTCCTGCACCTCACCTGTATTGGGGTTCTTCCAATTATAGCGCAATCGCACACCCGACTCCACTTTGTTCACGTTCTGACCGCCTGCGCCGCCGGAACGGAAAGTCTCCCATTTGATCTCGCCCTCATTGATATGCACCTCAAACTCGTCTGCTTCGGGCAGTACGGCTACCGTCGCTGCCGAGGTATGTACGCGTCCCTGCGTCTCGGTTACCGGCACGCGCTGCACACGGTGCACGCCCGACTCGTACTTGAGCGTACCGTACACGTTTTGCCCCGTCACGTTGAAGATGATCTCCTTGAAACCGCCGCACGCGCCTTCGCTGAACGACGAGATGCTGTATTTAAATCCCTTGAGCTCGAAATACTTGGTGTACATGCGGAACAGATCGCCGGCGAAGATAGCTGCTTCGTCGCCACCCGTACCGCCACGTATCTCCATGACGACGTTCTTGCCGTCTTCGGGATCTTGGGGCAGCAGTTGCAGTTTCAGCTCTTCCTCCAGCTTCGGGATCTGCGGTTCGAGTTCGTCCATCTCCGCCTTCGCCATCTCTTTCATCTCCGGGTCGGACTCGTTGAAGAACAGGTCCTTGGCATCCTGCAGATCCGTCACGGCTTTCTTGTACCGTGCTGCCACCTCGAGCACGCGCTCCAGGTCGTGGTAGTCGCGGTTCAGACGCACGTAACGCGCCTGATCGGCAATGACCGCCGGGTCCGTGATCAGCAGACTCACCTCATGGAACTTCGCCTCTAATCCTTCTATCTTATCGAGTATGTTCATTATACGCCTGTAGTGTATTTTGCAATAAAGAAACGATGGTCATCGGTCCTACGCCACCCGGTACCGGCGTGATATACGCAGCTTTGGGTGCCACGTGCTCGAAATCGACATCGCCCACGAGCTTACCGTCCACGCGGTTGATACCTACATCGATGATCGTCGCACCTTCTTTGACCATCTCGGCGGTCAGCAGACCGGGACTGCCTGCAGCCACGATGATTATATCGGCGGTCAGGCAGATAGACTTCAGATCGCGGGTCTTCGAGTGACAGATCGTCACCGTTGCGTCGCCTAATGAAGCGGCACTCATGCCCGGCAGACTCAGGTATGGACGCTGCATGAGCAACATCGCGATCGGCTTGCCGACGATGTTCGACCGACCGATCACCACCACGTGCTTGCCTTCCGTCTGGATGCCGTATCGTGACAGCAGTTCGCGGATACCCCGCGGCGTAGCGCTCACCAGCGACGGCAGGCCTTGCACCGTACGTCCCACGTTCTCCGGCGTCAGACCGTCCACGTCCTTGCGGCGGTCGATCGCACTCATGATCGTCGTCTCCGTGATGTGCTCCGGCAGCGGCAGCTGCACGATGAAACCGTCTATCGTCTCATCGCTGTTCAGCCGGTGCACCTCGGACAACAGCGTCTGCTCCGTGATCGAGGCCGGGTAAGCCAACTTAACCGCCTCGATACCCACTTCGGCACAGGCTTTCAGTTTGTTGTTCACATAGGTCTCACTCGCAGGATTATTGCCCACCAGCACGATAGCCAGTTTCGGTGCACGCTTCCCCTGCGAGAGCAAATCCCCCACCTGCTCGCGCAACTCCGCACGAATGGTAGCTGCTATTTTCTTTCCGTCTAAAATCATTCCTCTTACCTTTTACCTCTTACCTTCTTCCTTATCATGCTTCTTCTCCCAGCGCCAAACCCGATAGCTCTCACGGATCTTTTTCCATTCGCGCTTCGTGATGTACCACTTATCTTCGCGCCGGGGCGGACGATAGACCGGGCGTGTCTCGATCTGCACTGGATGCTTCATCGAGTCCAGGTTATACGCCGTGGCCAGACTGTCACCCATCAGGATCGCTTCCTGCTCGTCCACTCGGTGGATACGCAACTCATCCACGGTCATCTCCGTCGTCGGGTCATCGTTCGGCATCGCGCGCAACTCATGGGCAATCATACCAATCAGCTTGTACGCCCCGAAAAGAGCCACCGCAATAATCACACACATCAAGCCGTAGTAGGCCTGTTTGTCGCGCATACGCAACGCTCCGCCCATACCGCGGTTCTTCTCGTTCGGGCCGTGGTGATGGTGGTGATGATGTTTCTTCTTCTCACCCCATCCCGGCTGGTATGACTTCTCCTCACTCATTCCTCTAACCTCTAACCCCTAACCTTTTACCTTCTTTTGAGCCCCATCTGCTGCACCTTGCGCATCATCTTCGAGGTCTGCTCGAACTGCTTGATGAAGCGGTTCAGCTCCACGATCGTCACACCTGCACCTTTGGCGATACGGTTCTTACGACTGCCGTTCAACAGACCCGGGTTAGCACGCTCGGCAGGGGTCATCGAGTTGATCATCGCCTCGATAGGTTTGAACGCATCGTCACTTACCTCCACGCCCTTCAGCGCTTTGTCCATGCCCGGGATCATACCCATCAGGTCCTTCATCGATCCCATCTTCTTGATCTGCGCCAGCTGACCCATGAAATCATTGAAATCGAACTGGTTCTTGGCGATCTTCTTCGAGATACGGCGTGCCTCTTCCTCGTCGTACTGCTCCTGCGCACGTTCTACGAGCGACACCACGTCACCCATACCGAGGATACGGTCAGCCATACGTGCGGGATGGAACACGTCCAATGCCTCCATCTTCTCGCCCGTACCGATGAACTTGATCGGCTTGTTAACCACCGAACGGATCGAGAGCGCCGCACCACCGCGGGCATCACCGTCCAGCTTCGTCAGTACCACGCCGTCAAAATCCAGACGGTCATTAAATTCTTTGGCGGTATTAACGGCATCCTGACCGGTCATCGCATCCACTACGAACAGGGTCTCCGAGGGTTCTATCGCTTGCTTGATCGCTGCGATCTCCTGCATCATCTGCTCATCTACCGCCAGACGACCCGCTGTATCGACGATCACTACGTCGTAGCCGTATTTCTTCGCCTCGGCGATCGCATCCTGGGCTTTCTTCACGGGGTTCGACTCGTTCTCGCCCGTATAGACCTTCGCATTGATCTGTTCGCCCAGCACGCGCAACTGCTCGATAGCCGCCGGACGATACACGTCGCACGCTACCAGCATCACTTTCTTACCCTTCTTCGTCTGCAGGAAATTCGCCAGCTTGGACGCAAAGGTCGTCTTACCGCTACCTTGCAGACCTGCCATCAGGATGATTGCCGGCATGCCTTTCAGGTTGATCTCCTGCGCCTCGCCACCCATCAACGCCGCTAACTCATCGTGCGTGATCTTGACCATCAACTGACCCGGACGCACGGCGTTGATCACGTTCTGACCCAACGCTTTCTCCTTCACCTGGTCCGTAAACTGCTTGGCGGTCTTGTAGTTCACATCCGCTTCCAGCAGGGCCTTACGGATGTCCTTCACGGTCTCCGCAATATTGATCTCGGTGATACGTCCCTCACCCTTCAGAATCTTAAAACTTCTCTCTAATCGTTCGCTTAAGTTATCAAACATAGGTATCCTAAATTACAATTTGCGTGCAAAGGTACTGCTTTTTTTTGACATACGCAAGCGCCCGCGCGATTTTCCTTCATTTTTTCCGCCTAAGAGGGCTTGCGCTTACGCGCGGGCTTGCGGAGCGTCCCCCGCTTTTTCGTGCGGCTGTTTACCGCCGGTGGTCTTGGCTGTTTGTGGGGTGTGTTTCCAACACACATTTTTGTGTGAAAGTGTGATGTTGTGAAGAAATAGCATATACGAAAAGAAGCGACCCATAGGTCGCCTCTTTCGTTAGTAGGGTAGCTTCTTAGAAGCATCGTACGTCTCGATCGTTTTGGTCTGGATGACCACGGTCGTGTCGCCTCGTTGACTGTACTCGCTCTTCGTGGTGATCGTGCGCGTTACGTTGCACGAACTCAGTCCGAAAGCCGCTCCCAGCGCCGTCAGCGCTGCAATCAGCACGGAGATGATAATCTTAATGATCTGTTGCTTCGTCATAATTTTAAAAATTTAAAATTTAAGCACGCGGGTGCGCCTGATCGTACTCCTGACCGCAGACGAGCCAGAGGTAAGCCTTCATGGTCTTTTTGCCGCTGGCGGTGTTCTTCTGTGCCTCGAACGCTTGCATGTCGGAAGCGATGTGGCTCAGGTCCTTACGACGGGTCTTGACCGCTGCTGCTACCGCGGTGAAGCGGTTGCGTGCCCAGAGTTCGTCCTCACCCGGAGCGGTGGAACGTTCTACCTTACGACGCAGGTAAAGACGGTTGCAATCCGCACTCTCAGTAGGCTTTACGCGGTGGGTTGCCAGCAACATCTTGGTGCAAGAATGCTGGCCGCTCTTGCTCGGTTTACTCAATGCTCCGGATACGTGGTCGATACCGGAACTCCATTCTACTTTTGCCATAATAGTTAAAATTTAGGTTTAATGGTTAATACTTTTTTTGTCTTACAGGCCGAAGGCCGATCTTACAGCGTAGCGGTCCTACAGTGTAACGGTCTTGCAGGCCTTTAGGCCGGTCTGGCGATTTAACCGTTAATTAAATCGCCGTTCTGGTCGTAGTTCCCGTTCAACTTCTTCATCGCATAGCCGAACAACGAACCGATCTTGTTCTGAGCCTTGTACTCAGCCACCAACTGGGTCTTTTGCTCGCTCGTGCCAGCGAGGATCGTACGTACAGCCGCCGACACTTTCGCAAAACGCGCTTTCGCTGCCGTCTGCGCCGCACTCGGCTCTTTCGTACTCGGGTTACACAACTTGCCGGTGTACACCTTACCGGTCTTCTTGTTCGTGCGGAAGTACACATCACTGTGCTCGCACACTTTCTTCTTCATGCTCTCAATCAGAGCCATAGGCTTAATTTCTGCCATAATAGTTAAAGTTTAGGTTTAATTGGTTAATAATATTTTGCATTTCGCGCTCATTTTTGAGCGCG
>Ga0247611_10001493_pt1 | contig 41303 bp, 22 predicted proteins | sample 177DNAGHGhighgp2_FD_192422 | JGI IMG/M metagenome (GOLD analysis project Ga0247611, IMG submission 192422) | Sheep rumen microbial communities from Palmerston North, Manawatu-Wanganui, New Zealand - 1770 DNA GHGhigh gp2 | ecosystem: Host-associated > Mammals > Digestive system > Stomach > Rumen... | reverse complement strand
GTGCATATACTTCAAAACCTCTTTACCGGCTTTAGTAATAGAGTCTTCAGCACCACCAGTCAAACGAAGTCGACCACGCTCGCTCTTATTAATTACATACAAAGGCTGAGCGTCATCCATTGTCAAACTAGAATCCAGTTCAACATTAAGTGATTGCTGTTTCACCTCAAATACATATCGCAAGATGTAAGCACGGATTTTGTTCATCCATGCCTCTGTATAGGTTGCATCAAACGACTCTAATTCGTCCTTTCGGCCAGGCACATTACGGTTTCGTACAGTATCAAGTACAATTCGAGCAATATTATACCATTCACCTGTTTCAAGTGTTTCAAGCCAACGGTTACGGAGTTCGATTGCGTTCGCGACGGAAGACGAACCGGAAGCAAGAGTATACAAGTATTCCTCAACCGCAGCAATCACGTCATCTATTTTGATTTTCGGAGAAATCGACTGCAAAGTCAATGCATTTACAGCCTGTTCATCATCTTCGACAGTTTCGGTCGGCCTAGCGGCTTCAATACCATCTATCTTCTGAATACGAGCATTAGTAGAACCTACATCGGTCACAAATATAACCGCATAGGTAGCCAAAGCTATAGCATCCTTCCACATCGCCGTTTCAAACTGCGATACATCAGAACCCGGAAATACCATTCGTGTGCAGAACAACGGAATTACGCATTCCGGAGCTACCAATGCATTAGTCACATCATCTTCATCCGAATTCAAGGTTGCCATTTCCTGGCCAGACCACTTTAACGGATTGAGAGAATCCCTATCAATAAGACGCTGAGCATATGACCCAGCGCTCTGTGCCGGAGTAGATACATCATTAGCTTTAGCAATAGTTTCACTGCTAGGAGCTTCAACCTTTGATGGCTTGGTACCAACATCGTCTGCGATATGCATTAAGTCATCATCAGAAGTAACACCAGCGGTAGCTTCGCTAGCATCAGGCGTTAAGCCAGCAACAAGACTAGCGGAAAACTCACCCGGATGCATATTATCGATTAAGGTTCCAACGAGGGCGGCCATACGCAGCGGATGGTAGTAATTACCCGTTTTTTCCTTGCTGGTCAAATTTGCGAGCAACTTATTAACCGAATCGCTCAAATAGGACCCTACTTGCTTCGAAAGAGGTGCCAGCAATTCAGTATAAAGCTTGCTCGAGCGTTCTACAGATTCACCATCACTATTGTATTCACCGCTAGCATTTTTGCCAACGACATCGCCAATTTTAGACAAAGACCAGTTAGTTATACCACTCTTGTATATTCTGCCCTCACCGGCGGAAGCTCCCCTAAATGCACGGATTGCATCCATTGCGGAAGCATATTCGGCAAGGTCATCTTCATTTGCGCCACTTTCGCGCAATACCTTCATCGCATAAGAATTATCATTAGTATCGCCAACCAATGGTTCCCGCTCAGCCCCGCAAGGCATACCCGGAGCAATAACCATCAATGCAGCCAACTGACCGATACTATAATGCTTATTCAGTTCTCCGCCCACAGCGTTATCATTAGCCTGTTCCTGAATAGTGCTGCTCAGTACACTATCGAGAGTCCTAAGCATTTTCTGCACGGAACCATTTGCGCCATTCTGAATCAAGTCAGCCAATTTTACCGTCATGGCAAACACCGAATTTGCCACATTAAGATTTGCGTCGGCATCGTTTTCATCATCACTAGACTTTAGCATAATCGAAGCATAGAAGATATGCTCGCGCATCTTAAGTTGTGCCCACTGTTCAGCATTGACCAATTTAATCTGGCCATCCGTCTTAAGCTGAGCTTCCTGCTCCGCATCTTGAGGGTATTTATACCCAAACAAAGAATCAAAGTCTATGCTGTCCTTAATACGCTCAATCATATCGAGCTTAGCTTTGGCGATTGCCTTCTGCGAATTCGTTGCGCGACCGCTCGAAGTAATCTTATTTAGCTTAGTCGACATGTAGTTAAGGAAACCGATAGTCGTATAACGATTATCGTTAAGCTTTCGGTAAATGTCGCTCAGCTGATTGTTGACCATCCGGTTACTAAAGGCAGTATCGGTTTCACCTTTACGGCCACCTTCGGTAACATGCAACAGGATACCGCCATAAAGATTATCCAACATCCTGCACATCGGATGTGCATCCGGATTTATCGGTATCTCACTCGGAATATATTCACTCCGGAGCGTATCGAAGGTAATGCCCGGAATCTTCTTTACAGTTTCAGGTGACCTATCGGCCGGAAACCCGGTCGGACGCCCAGCAGTGTATGTACCATTGCTAAGCTCAGTATAGATATCGGCTACTTCAGGATGCACAAATGATACCAAGTATGCAACTTCAGTACCTGTATTGAACATACTGGGTAGCTGGGATTTATAACCATTCTTTATAAACCGAATGTCATTGCTTGCGTTCGCATAGTTTCTAAGCAATTCCTTCCTGGTTTCTGCATCCATCGATAGATTGGCCATCGGGCACCTCTAGTCTAAAGTCGTTCATTTTGCTCAAGTTTATACACCGGGAACCATATTTTTAGCCCCATCCGGAGCCGTCGGAATATCCGGCACCATATAAACTTGCCTAAATAGAGGGTTAAGAATATGGGAAACGCAAGATTTAAACAGTTAAACGATACTATAAAGGCAGCCATACCAGGTGTCATTCCCGGTAGCGCAACCTCGGGGCCCATCCTACAGTTCCTTGTAGCCGAGTTACTCGCAACCGAATATGCCAAGCTGAATCCGACCGGTATCGTGCCGGGCGAGTTTTTTACGCGAGTCTATAACGGCATAAAAAGTAATCCCGGCCTGCTAGCCAGCGTATCCAATTACAACTACCCGCTCAAGCCTGTATACCCGTTTGCTACCCAGACGTTATCGCTCAACCAAGCATCGGCTGAACTTTTCGCATTCTTCAAGGAATATGAAATTCCCGTTACACTAACCGGGGCTAGCATAAATCCAACGCAAGCCACCCAAATCAAGACGAATATCACAAATTTCGCGGCAGCCGACCCGTCCGATGCCCAAAAGTATGCCCATGCATTCACTCAAGTAGTAACACCTGGCTTAGTCGGTGTCGTTAAACGATTTTTCCCTAACCTAATCTATAACGTACTTGGCTTTGCCCAAGCTTCAACGGGAACCAACCGCCCGGCCCCGGAACTTAAACTTCTCGAGGTCAGCAACTTAATCTATAACAATGACCAGCGGAAAGCGTTTGCCGCGATACGACCGCTAACCCAATATTGCTATCTATCCCAATTCGACACCGATGCGCCGACTTCTGACCAGTTGGTCAGTTCCAAGCTAATAGATACACTTGAATCAATCAAGACGGCATTTGGCAATGCTTCGCCGGCCGCACAAGATACCCTGCGGACAGCATTGGAACAACCAGCAATCAATATCAACAGTACGGCAGATTCAATTGATTCTTTCTTGGGAGCCGGGGCAAATCCGAATCCTAACCCGAATCCAAATCCGAATCCTAACCCGAATCCAAATCCGAATCCTAACCCGAATCCGAACCCTAACCCGAATTCAAATCCGAACCCTAACCCGAATCCGAACCCGAATCCGAACCCTCCTCCGGGCGGCAACAATCCTCCTCCGGGTGGCACCAACCCTCCCGCAGACCAATCGAACCCCCCGGTGAACACCTACGGGCTCCACCCGACGGCGTTCGAGATTCTACAGGGTATGTCCATTGACAATGAACAGCTCAAGGAAGCACTTGAAGTATTGGCTGGGGGCAACTACTATGCCACCCCGTACTTTACCACATACATGCCCGGCATTACCGAAAAAGCAGCCGCCCAACTCCTGGATAACCAGACCGAAAAGGGCTCCCATCGGCCGTTCAGGGTTTCCGCGGGCGAACCCGGGGCTAGAAAAACTATCCTCATCCCGCCGGCATTCAAGATTGACAACTCACAGACCATCTGGTCCCGCGCCGTCATCAACAACCTCGGCTTCCCATTCATCAACTTCAGTTCTCCGGCAGTCCTTGCCCTTATCAAGAGCAGCGACCCGAAGGAAGTGAAGGCGGCATACAAGAATGTCAAGGCCCTGTTCAAGGAATGCCACCTGAAACGCCCGATTGACACCCTGAAGGACTTTGCCAAGGCAAAATACAGGAACTGCGCACTGAACGCCCTCGCCGTACAGGCCGACGAACTCTACAATGCGGAGTCCGGTATGAAGGTAACTGCTTCAATCATCGCACCTTACACAAAGAACCTGTCCATTAAGGGTACCGTCGAACTACCGATGGACTTCCTTACGGCATTCTACACGGTTCTGTCCCCGGTACAGGCTACCCGGCAGTATACCGAACTGTGCGAAATGGGGGTTACCGAGTATCTCAACTTCCTTTCCGTGAACGCGAAACCGCCAATCTACATCCTGAACCCGAAAAACCTAATTTTCCGTAGGGGACCCAAAGCCGGGCTCCTCCACGAGCTGTTCAGTTCCAAAACGGCACCTATCCTCGTAAGGGCTAGGGTCAGCGGACGCGACGGCGGATTCATGATACCCGAAAGAGTAGCTGAAAAGATTTTCACCACCTAAGCAAAAATAAACTACCATCAACCAATAAGGAATTTCAATATGTCATACATCTGGGAACTACCTAACCGCGGCGGAACTCTCTTTGAACAGGCTATATTTGAAGCTAACCAGCCTCACTGGGAGTCATTCCAGTTTACAGCCAAGGGTACGCAAGATTTTTCAACGATAGAACCCAATTTGCAAAATCTTGGGCAAAATGTGCAAGTCACCGCACCTTCTGCTAATAACCCAGGCAAGGTCATATTCAATACCAATGCCCCTAATGTTCAACAGTTTGTCGACCAGTTGAAAAATAACGGAACGATTGCGCCGATTCAAGTAAATAACCAGCAGGCCCAGCAAGGAAATATCACATTCTCGCTGAAAGAAGATAATGAACAGACGCGCAACCTGATTAAACAGAAACTCTCTGACCTCGGGCTCAAAGAAAATACCGATTTCCGCTTTCAGAATCCTCAGAACCAAGGCGACCCGGCTACATTGATTGTACGAAAACCGAATGATGCATCTATCATTGATAAGTTTAAGCAATCATGTGATGCCTTGGTCACCGATACCCGTTCCCAGGATGACCAAGCTAAAGAAGAACTTGGACAGCGCGAAAAATTCATTGCCTCTCTAATTGACCAATACCCGCCAAAAATTAAGACCGATGTCGCTCTTGCGGTATACTTCCTTTCGCAAGGCAAATGGTTCAACGGACAGAATCCGGCCGATGAAAAACAGGCAAATATTGTCAATACCTTTGTTGATGCAATCGGAAAGCGTAATGCTGAACAAGTAAAAATGGCGATTCAGCACATCGTATCCATGATTACTGAAGGCAAAATCAAGGTAGACCCGAACAATACCGGTCTATACACTGTTCCGAACATCGAAAAGCAGGTTACCGGCAACATCCAGATGCCGGCGATGTTTGAATCCGAACCGGACGATTCAATGTGGAACGAAATCGTCATTACAGATTTCGGCATCCCGATGATTAACCTCGGCCATCCTGCCGTCAAAAAGGTAATCGCATCAGAGAATCCGGAGGAAGATTGCCCGGGTGAACTCAAGATGTTCAAGAGCAAGGTCTACGAGAACCCCGGACTTCAGAAAGTATTCGGTAAAGGCGGTTTCAACCGTGTCATCGTCGACAAGGCGTTCAACCTTCTTACCCTCGGTGTGGCCGGTGCTACTACCGATGCCGGCAAGCGCGCTGACCGTATCGTGAAGGAACTCAAGGAAAAGGGTGGCATGAGCACTCACCGCAACCTCCTCCTTGTCAAGTATGACGATATTGTCGATGTTGACCCTGAAAATGCCGACATCACCATCAAGGCACTGGCTTATAACAGAGCCAACAAGAAGTTCATGGGTGAACTCGATGTTCCAGCCCAGACGCTCGCCCAGTTCTACAGCGCGGTAGACCCGGTGAAGTCCTCGAAGATTTACATCGAAATGTACAACAACGAGGATGTCGGCGACTACGGGTTTGCCGGCAGTCAGAACTCCGATTCAGGCACTTACGACCAGAATACCCGCAATAACATCCTCTCCCATATCGGCGAAGCAAGCTCTATCGATAAGGGCGAACCCCTGTTTGAATATGCAGGTGCAACGGCCAAATCCGAAAACAAACGGCCGCTTTACGAATACATCCTCGCGACAGCTCTTGCCGTAGGCGCAGCCGCTGCTGTTCCTCAAATCAGGAACCTCGTCGCCGGTGTAAGGGGCGGAAACAGGAATAACACCGTCGGTAACGCAAAGGAAAACAACGGCGAACAGTTTGCCCAGCTCAAGAAGGAATATGTCGAGATGCTTTCCAAGGAAGGCCACCCGCCTTCCTACATCCTGAAGCCAAAGAGTGCCAACAAGGAAGTCGTCGTGATTTCCAAGGCAAGCACCGGCCATCTCCACGGTGGAAAGGTCCTGATGGTTTCCCTCAAGATTGGCGAACACCAGGCAGCCTGCTTCATGGGCCCGGAAACGGTCAAGAAATACTTCTCGGTGTAATAAATGAAGCTCGATACTTTCCTACATAACTCAAAGGCCATCGTTGAGAACAACATGGCCTTTTACTCCCGGAAGGCGGATTCCGGACGCAAGCTCCGGTCCAAGTCAATGGTCCGGTATTTCCAGGGTATTACCCGGAATGCATCCGGACAGGCGGTGACCGAATGGAAAGTGCCATCTGCTTCCGACCCAGAAAAGGCTTACCGCTGCTACATCTCGATAGAGCCGCAGCAGGGTAACCTTTTTGTACTCGCTCGTTCGGGCGGGCGCATGAAGGAAAGGATGGAGCTAATCAAGACCGCAGACGTAAGGTGCTTCTGTACCTGTCCGGACTTCAACTGGAGCGGAATGAAGTACAATATGAAGCACCGCTATGACGGCTACGAGGATGGGCATACCTCATCCGACGGAGTACCTGACGGGTCCGATATCCGGCCAAGGGTCAGGGACCCCCGCGGAAGAAACACGGTATGCAAACACTTACTTGCCTGCTTCAACGGCATAATGCTCAGCGCTGCAACCATCCTCAAGGCTACCCGTGAAGCCAAGTTCCCCCAGGAATACACCAAGAAACCCGAAACGCCGACAACGCTCGACAAGAACAAGTCAACCAACGACAATCTGAGCGGAAAGCTTACCGTAATGAATGACGGGAAGAAAGATACCAAGACTACGGGTGAAGTCAAGACGGTCGGCGGTAGCAAACCGGAAGATACAAAGACTACAGGCGACATTACCGTCCTCAGCAAGGACAAGAAGGCGGTCGTGGACTACCCGTCCAAGGACGACGAAATCAAGGCGCTCGGCGAGTCTGCCCCCGTGAAGATTCCGGAAGCCCAGCAGGCCCTCGATGCCCTCGCGACCAGCCTCGGGCAATCTGAAGGTGCTGCCGCCGCTACGCCGACTACCGGAGAAATCACTGCAGTAGGTAACCCGGAAACCGGTAAAGAATCTGGCGAAAATAGTAAAATCACCGTTCTCGGTAATGGCGAAGATGCCGATTTCAGCAATCCCCTCACAGATATAGAAGATGCCGCACAGATGCCAATGTTCAACCCCGATGATGACGATGACGATATGCAATAGTTTCCTCTTTGAAAGGAAATTTGCATATGTCTATTTATGTTGTCGGCTCATCAAAGAACATGTTTCCCGAACTAGACGCCGGGAGAGAAAAATTCATCGTAGATAACCCGCACGAAGGCGACAATATCGACCGCCTCAACAAGTGGTACTGCGAACTTACCGGTCTTTACCATCTCTGGAAGAATACGGATGCCGGGTATATCGGACTTGAACATTACCGTCGCTTCTTCGCCTCTCTCAAACACGAAAAACAGCGTATGGGTATCGAGGAAGCCCAGGAAATTCTCGAAAAACACGATATTATCGTGACCGAATACCATCACGGTCCGCGCTATACCGCCCTGCAGTGGTTCAAGGACTCTTCAAGGAACGGAATCTCCTATATAGTCTACCTGCAGAAATTCCTCGAAGTACTTAGCGAGGAAGACCGGGTGGGATTCTCCGAATATCTGAACCGCCACTCCCTTATCCAATGCAATATGTTCATCGGGAAACGTCCCGTAATCGACCGTTGGTGCCGATTCATATTCGAGACGCTCTCGAAATACGACAAGATTTGCCCGCCAACGGAAAATAACATCCGCATGAACGGCTACCTGTCAGAACACATATTCGGGTACTGGCTAGAAAAAGAGAAGGTACCCTATTACAGGGTACCCAAGGTTGAAATCGAATATATCGTCCGTCAGGGAAACGGACCGGTCACTATTGGACCAGCTTAATTGCCAATGACTCGGTTGCCGTATCGACCATGAAGTCATCCGGCTCCACGGCATTGTTGACCACGGAGTACGCGGTGAGGTCATCCCCGTTGGTACACCAGGCATAGCAACCGAATGTATCGATTAGCTCATAATTTTCATCCATACGGCCTGTCGGTTCAAAGCCAAGATGCTTCTTAGCGACTACCTCAGGGTCATTGCCGAGATGTTCGATTTCAGAAAGCGTCGGAAGACGCCATCCTGCAGGCAACCCATTTGCGATATACTGGCGAGCCTCGTCCATGCTAAACAGGGTGGCATTCCTGCTCGTATTCGTCTTGCCCTTGTTCAACTTGACAAAGCCATCCATCCAGTTAAGACCGTTAGCCACATGGTACTGAATTGAACCCTGTCCCTTAGATGCCGTAGCAACGCCGCCCGATACGGCAAACTGTGAAGTATTGCCGGCAAGCGCCTTTACCTTTTTGGCAAGAACAGCTGCCTCATCCGGCGGCAAGGTATCGATTAGCTTATTGATATTCATCTCGTTTGCACGGATGAACTGGCGGCTAAACAGTTCCCACCCGGCGCGGACACTGAGACGGATAAGCATCAGCAATCCTTCGGATGTAGAACTCATCTTTTGAAGCTTTTCCGGGGTGAGGTACTTCTGGCATAATTCCTTTGCCACATCAACCGGAATTCTATCAATCCTCGACAGCATCTGGTCAGCATGATATTCCATAAAGTTTGCCAAGTCTTCCGGCTCAATTACCCGATGTCCAGGTTCGACATCAGTATCATATTGTTTTGACACAGTAAAAATAGCATCTATCATCTCGCCATCGTATAGCGTAGCTATGTCATTATACATCAACATGTGACGACCAGCAAAACACGTACCGATAAGGCCAGCCGATGCTTTTGCTGGCATTTCAATCCCACCACGAGAAGGCGTAGTATCCCGATAGTATATGAACAGAAGTTTAGACCTGACATCATTTCTGTCACGAGCAACCATTTTCTTCACCATTTTGCCACCATTACCAACCGGCACATCCTGTAAAGAATTGGTATAACACTTAAATAAGCCACCCTTTCTGTCAAGGAACACCTTAGCGGCGAGCGCTTCATCGGCTTCAAATAATAACGAATACAGTTCAAGAAGTTTCGAAAATATCGCAAAGTCATCAGACCCGTAATTCGAAATCAGATTCTTATTAGGTTCAATGTAAGCCTTGACATATGATACTAAAGTACGGGCATTGTCATCACCAAGAGAATCATAATCATACGAATCCGAATTTGCCGGCATCAATAGCAGCGCCTTATCGCGAGGCCCGCTAGATTCGTACAATTTAGCGAATACTTCTTTTAATCGTCTTCCCCAAACGGTATTCCGTTCGACATCATACAAGACTTCAGGTGTTGTCGCATATTTACGAAAAAGGGTAATACTGTCTTCCCCATTATTCTCCTGATGAAACCTAATCACTCGAACTAAACCTTTCGCATCGACCGACTTATTAAACAAGTCATCAGGGTCATCATTGTTATAACAAGCCATTTTATAACAAGAATGAAGTACAATAGGTGCTACCCGCATACCCCGTACATGTACCATCAAGTATTTCATTTTATGTAGCAGGTCGTCAGTTTCTTCCGTAGGAGAGCCGCTTTCTTCGCTGCAAGTTTGATTATATGCCAATTCCTGAAATGCCGGAGTAAGGATACGACGGCAATCATCTTGTATCCGCATCGCCAGACGAGCATCCACGCTTCCAATATCAATCTCTCGCATCCATGAGTAGCTATTTTTGCGTTTAATATCTGTTATCTTGGAAACCCAATAATAAAGATATTCAATAATAGAAGAAAGAATGCTAGGACTAGTTTTTGGCGCACCCTGCTCAAATATCGCTTCAATTGCATCGTCTGAAATCGAAACGTACTCGTGGGATTCATAGAACAGATGATTAAGCACATCCATAAAATGACCAATCGAACTAGTCTCAATAAGTCTTGCCTGATATTCAGGATTGTTCATTCGACGCGGAGTCTCCGTAGATAACCCATGCTTTGTTTCAAGCGGCAAGTTATTGACTTTATGACGCCGGCTACTCGCGCTATCTTCTGTACCGCCACTAAGTCCATATAAAGATTCATCAGGATATAACTTCAGCGCCATCGTTAAATCATCAATGGATATATGACCTAAATTGCGTATCTTGCTTTCGGTAGTGGCGTCAAATATATTTCTTAAAGAGTCAGAATCAACTCCTTCTTGCACAAGTTCTTTCACGTCCTCGATATCAATCAAATTGGCCGAAAGACATCCAACCAGTCCAGCCAAGGAATCCAATACTGAATAAGGTTCATCTATATCACCATCGCCGAAGAGCCCCGCTCCCTCCGCATAAATATGCGTACGAGTTCCTGCTCTAAAAGCATCTTCAGGTGAAACACTACCCGCAATCAACTTAGCAAATCGACAATACAGCAAGAACTTAAGCGATACATTCATTAAGCGTTTCAGTTGTGTCTGTATCCATGAGATAAAAGTATTCCATCGAATAGTAAACCCGTTTTCACCTTCACCAGTAAATACAAAATCATCAGAAATACTATTGAAAAACCCAGTTTCCCCTAGAGTAAGCATTAAGTTAAAAGCTTCGACAAAATTCGAAATTTCAAACCGCCTGTTCGGCGAACCAATATGCAATCTAGTCAAATATTTAAAATTACCTTGAGTAACTACGACAGCATATCCATCCGTCTGTGCAGCATCTCTAATACGACTATCCTTTGATGCAGCAAAATCATTCATCAACAACCACGCAATATGGGTATCGGCATTATCCGTATAACCCGAGTTAGTTTCGATACCGGGAATACTCCACCATTCACTACCATCGCTATTTTTAACAATCAAGTGAGCACCTTCGGAAACATCGACATCAGCAATAGGCGAAACTACGGCATCATTAAATCCATAAGCATCTGGGAAAACTTTTCCGGTAGGCAGTGCATCTTGCACAATTAGGTCATGAAATCGACCCATAACGACCTTACCAAGTCGCCGGCCAGCAACCTCAGCATTTATCTGATTCACAAATGCTACCGCTGATTCCCCCAACGGAGTCGTGACATCACGCGCAAACTTACCCCATACAATCCCAGCGATGCGACAAGTCATGACCATCTTTATATTTTCGATAGTATTCCGCAAATCACTATTTCTTTGGACATTAGGGTAAACATATTCAAAAGTCCCGTCAGGTTTCCGATATCCTATACCACTAGTATTAAGACCAACATCAACAATGTCGCTGACTTTCTGTTCAATCGCACGAAAACAAGGTGACTCATTAAGTTTTCTTGCCACCTTTGCATTATTTAATGTTTTACCGTCATCCGACAAGCAATCAGACACATCGATATTCATGAATCCAGCTACCGTTCCATAGGGATAGGGCATTAATTCAATGCCAGTCTTGGCCAGTACACCCGCTTCAAACAGAACCTTATATGCGCACTCAGCCAACGCGACCATAGACGCATCAACACCTTCGGAAAGTAAAGCCTTGTAATCGTTAACTGAAAACATCTTAGACACCCGGTTTGCTTAATTATCCATAGTTTATATATCGAAAAGGCTACCCAGTATAATAAACTATTGATTAGCAAGATTCTAGTCAGGTACGAAAATGTCGGAACAGAAACAGTATATCCTCCCGAAAGCAATGATTGAATGTGTCAAGAAAGCATATCATGAACTCTTTGGCGAACCTATGCTAGAGAGCCTTCTTCTTGAAGCTAATCAGCGTGAAATCGACGCCAAAACACGCGAGGCCATATACAAGGCTATCGTAACCAACATTATCGGTCAGGTACCCGAAGACTGGAATGACCCCCGTATCCAACAGCTTTACCAGCAAATCCGAGCCGACCATGCCCGGCCGGTAAGCCAATTCCTTGACAGGATACGGAACGAACGCGGAATCGAGATTCCGGACTATGACGCAAATTCCTTTACTAACCGTCGTGGCCATGAACTTACCCTGATGGAATCAACAAAAAATAACCTCAGGCAGACCTTCTTCAACTTTGAAGGTGCCAATACTGACTATATGCCAGGTGTTGCTAGAATAGCTGTCCTCCGTACCGGTTTTGGTGGTTGTAGCTTCGGAAGTCCCGAACAGGACCCCGGCGATATCAAGGTTCTCAAAGCTTTTGTCAAGTATGTCTGTGAAGTATGTCCAGACCCAGAAGCGGAAGATGCTCAATTTGACTTCGACCTTAACGGAATGACTCTTCGTGATATACGCGGTGGATTCGGTAATACACTCAATCAAGATATCGAAGCCCGAAAGGCAGCCGTCCGCAACTATACCCCACAAGGCGAAGCTCATGGAAACTACCGTATTGTCCATATTCCAGACTTCCGTACCGCTACCCAATACCGTCGTTATTTTACGGTATCCCCTTGGTGCATATGTACTTCCCAAATGATGTGGGACTCCTACACACTCGAAGGAACCAATACCGTATACTTCTGTCTTCGGGACGGGTTCGAAGAGGTTCCGCCTGAACCAGGTCCAGATGCTCCACTTGATGACTACGGCACCAGCATGATTGCCGTCATTGTTGAACCAGACGGCGACCTCTGCACCGCAACACCAAGATGGAACGATGCCAACGGAAGCAGTGACTATCTCCTGACCGAAGAAAATGTGATGGATATTATCGGTCGACGCTTCTCGGAAGCTTTCCCGCCGGTTGAACACGAACAGCCGGAATACCTTAGGAACATGCCGCCAATGCGTGGCGGCCGAGGCGGAATGATGCCACCGATGGGCGGAGGTATGCCCCCGCGCGGGATGATGCCACCTCCTATGCGAGGCGGTATGCCTCCACGCAGGATGATGCCGCCTCCGAATGGCGCATTCGATGACGATATGCCGCCGCGTGGTTTCCGTCGTTAATTATCTCACACAGGATTTACTATGAACGCATCAATCAACTTAAACCTATTTGAAAGTATCCGTATTCTATTCGAAGCGGCTGCCACCGACAATGAACTGTTCCGCATCATTGATGCCGATATACGAAAAACTTTTTTCATTAAAGGCGACCCAATAATGATGGCGGTGCCCGCCGATGATGTTGACGACGTTACCGACATTTTCACAAGGATAAGCGCAGCCGAAGCAAGGCGTAGAACCGGTGATGAAAATATCCCCGATGTCGAAGATACCGCGAAACCCGTTGAAGTCAATCAAGCGCAAAATGCCAATGCAGCTAACCAAGCGCAAAATAACAACGAAGAGCCTATTGCAATAGTTGACTATATTAGAGCAAAAGCAATTGCTGCACTCACTTATCCACCCGCAAACGATGGAATGGGTATAGGTAACTCACGCGAAGCAAAAATTAGACTAGGCAAGATATACGGTAGTAAGCAAAAACCAAAACCAGTAGACCCAAAGACTCCAGCCGGAAAATGGCTTTGGCCACCTGACGAACCAGATGCTCTTGCTAAAACACAATATGAAGAACTACTTGCAAATCCAGCTAATTTACCATCAGAATTCAGAAACTACATCAGTTTCCTTGCTAGACCATACCTTCCTGGTATAATCCGAATCGGCTTCCAGGAATGTGGATTAGCGCAATACCTATTTTACCGATGGGAACCTTTACGGCGAGGTTTAATCAAGTATTACAGCGAACAAATTGGTGACCAAAATAAACTGGAAAAATTTATAGAAACCGAATTTCCGCCTGAATGGAATTATAACCGGATGCGTCATTTCGCACAAGTAGTCATTCCGCAACTTACCATCAAGTCTAAACTAGCACCAGTTGAAGCTACTGCGAATTGCGACCGCGGTTTACTAAAGCAAAATATCGATTATCTTGGAAAAGATAATGTCAACTTAATCCAAGAGCTAGTTGACCCGATTGAAGTACATCTCGGACCAAATCTTGACCTTGACGGTTCTCGAGAACTTTCTTACAAAAACCTACTTAAAATAGCCGATGTTAGTGGCTTCAACTTGAGGTCTAGTGTATTCAATAGGTCATTGCGTCCTGATGGAACATTCGACTATTATACGCCGAAGAATAAAGACGGAGATGACACTGATATTGAAAATGTCCAAGCTACATTCTCATTATCCGGGCCCGTAGTAACCGACACAATGCGACGCACACTATCGCCAGAAGCACTCGATGCCCAGATAAAAGAAGAAGCTAATCTAGAATATCCAGCTACAAAAATAGGTGACTGGTATGTCGAACAAGTTGCAAAAGACACTTCCGATGAAGATGTATATGGCAGTGGTTGGTTTACCTTTAATGAACCAAGCGCAGGCGAACGCCACCAATTCCTTCACCGTCCATATAACGATTTATATCGAGGTTTAGGACACTGGTGCTGGACCGGTTCATTGCTAGAAAACTATCGTATTTACAATAGAAATGATGTAGCTTACGCTATAGTGCATAAATCAGCACTCGACCCTGACGTATTAAAAGATAAAGAGGGTGGTGCTGAAAATAACGGTTCCAAATATGATGCAACCGCATTCGGTATAGTCATTGCAGGAGGAAAAAACAATTATCCAAATAAGGGAATTATACCAGGTCTAGTCAAAGCAACTACCTTTGAAGCAAGAAACGATACTACCTATGAAGAGGGACGACCCGGGATGCCCAAAGCGGTAACATACCCATCCTCTATTGTGCCATACGGTGGTAAAATACCAGGTCTTATTCCAATACAGTCTGGGATGTCAAATGAGACTGCTTTGAAAATACATGCAATAAACAACTCGATATTCAGTCTTGCGCTTATTGGCAAATGGGACCCGGGCATAACAGTACGAGATGCCGACGGTACTTTACACCCTGAAAACCTCATACCTCTGATGCAAGCTTGGTTCCCCGCAGACATATCAGATGCCAAGACAACTGCTCCAACAGGAGATTTCCATCACCGGTATACTAGAATCAAAAGCTCAGATATCAATGAAATGGCCAATGATATCGAGCACATTATCAATAGCTACGGAATTCGGGATGAAAGCACGATAAAAAGCGCAAATGATACCGGTAAGGCGGCAACGGTAGATGACTCAATATTTAGGAAACATATATTCCAGCTAAACGGCGTCGACTACGCTGTAGTTCTCCAAGACAGCGAAACGCTAATCGCCATTCCCGCCGACATATATATGGAGGCCGCCACCAAATGCAACGGTGACCCTAAACAAATTCTGTCTACCTTGGGTGACGAAATTGACCCGGCTGTATTACTATTCTTCTATCCGGCTTCAGGATTTGGGCATGACCATGTGTTTCCATACACGGATAAACCAATCGCATTGAGTGAGGTCCGCTCAATCAGCGCCGCATCATTCAATAATAAACGCTACAGAATTTCGGAAGCCCGCAAAGCACGGTCTGTGTCCAAGCACATCCCTAATTCCGATGAAAATGGAATCAAGTGGTTCCCGCCTCTCGGCGGCCCAAATAACCGACAACGGAGAATTGGTGTCAACATAGACAACGGAGTGCAACTATTCATTTCTGGACCGGATACCGAAGGAAAGGCAACACCGATTGACGGTCAGCTGCCATCATTTTTGCGAACTTTCAAGGCAAAGGGAAGTTACATCCAAGTTCAAGAGAATGGGTACAATCTATTTTTCAACCTTCAGAGTCGCAAGTTCATCGGGTATGCCCGTAACGGAAAAATCAAATGGTACTTCATTACCTTCGGCTCCACATTTAGCGGAACAAGTAATGCCTTGCTAAATCCACTTAATGATAATGGTACTATTGGTGATACGATGACTCTAGGCAACCTCAATGGCAATCTGGCAAACCGCATGCGAGCAACTATGAAAGACAGATATACCAAGTGTATCGACTGGGTATCGGTCCACGGAGAAGTAGTGGATGATGTCGACTTAACCAGCGATTTCGAAGAGGACTTGCAAACGACTCATCCTACCAATATTGGCCTATGTGTACCGGCCGGTGACTTCAACGGTGACCCTAAGAAATCTGTAGGCATAATTGACTGGTACGATATCAATACACTTGAATATGTTGATACCACTCCGGTATTCATCGATGACCTAAACAGATAGCCAAATCTAAGACAAATAAGAAAGGCGGTCCGTTGGACCGCCTTTTCCGTTTAAGCCCGCACTATCTTCAGCGCCGACTTCCCGGCATTATTCTCCACATCCCCCCAGTGGCTCTTGGTCCACCCGGCAAAGAACAACGCCATATCCACAAGAGATGCCTTCCACCGGGGAAGCCCGTTTTCCCGCAATGCGCCCCTGTAAAGGTCATCGCATTCCTCGCGGTTCAACTGTCCGAACCCCTTCTCGCCATAGAGCGCATCATGCAGCAACGCTGCAACATTGAACCCGGCACCGCCATGTTCCTTCCAAGACGGGAGAATCCACTGGAAAGCCTTCGGGACGGACGCCCCGTCAGACTCGAAACCAGCCTTGATGATGACATGCATCCGGTAAGGTACATAGTTAGCATCGTGTGCATTAATGTCGATGGAAAGGTCCCGTGAAAGGATATACTTACCATCAACCTTTTCATAAACGAGCGGACTATACATCATTGAATCGAGTGTCATAACAAATCCTCCGATAATCAATCCACCAGTTTATTGATTTTTACGGATTCGGATTATTGATGTCATCGGCAGGAATGAACTTAACCACAATCTCCTTGATTTGCCGGTCGGACTGACGGCGAACCTTGATTCGGTCGACTGCGCAAAGGTTAATTCCTAACCGATTCACAATGAAGTGCCCGAGCATTTCGGCCACATTGTCACTTTTCATATCATCCAGTACATTCGGATGCTTCTGTTGATTTTTTACTGCCATATCGTTCTCCTTGTTACCACGGCATATTATTGGATGTCTTGCTACGATTAGCCGCCTTTGCAAAATCATTCAGGCTTGGCGGTTCACGACGGGAAGTGCTGAACGGTACGAATGCCTGGACCGGACTTGGTTCTTCGCCTTCCTCAGAATCTGGTTCAATCGCCTTGATGTCGCCAGGTTTCTTACCAAGGAAACCACGGACAAGATTAGGGTCAAGTCCACCAAAGATATCATCGAGCGAAACAACGTCAGGTTCCGGCGCTCCTTCCGGCTTCCCAAATGTCTCGTTCATTGCGTCGTTGTATTCCTTAGTATACACGACATTGGTACCCGGGTCTATCTGCATTATCGAATTATCGATGCCAGTAACCTGTGCGACAGTCTTGTACTTCTTCGGGTCCTTCACGCCGCAACGGGTAAGGATGTCATAGTCAGATTCGTCAAGCTCACGATTGAAATCGATGCCCTTCTGCGCGATAATGAGAGAACCAGCACGGGCGAGCTTCTCGCTTTCGCTATCGGCATCCATCGCATCCTGATAACCCTTCGGGTCGAACTTCTTGAAGACCTCGGTAATCGTTATCTTAGACGGGTCAGTGACGCCGAAAAGTGCAAGGAACTTTGGATACTTCGGAAGCCAGCTCATCTTCTCCTTATCGCTAACCGGCGACTTGTAGTAGAACGGTATGCTGGATGTATACTCGGCTAGTCGTGCCGGAGATACCGCACCATTGCTGACGACATCAGAAAAGTCATCGTATGCCGGCTTGGTAAGTTCCTTAGCCTGTTCACGGGTATAATGGGCGGCAATCATCTTAGCCTTTGGTGAAGCCGGCCAGTCGGATTTCCTGTCTTTCTCGGAAGGTTCATCCTTCTGTACTTTCACCGGCTTCGGCGCTTTAGACTTCTTCACTTCAGGGGCGCCCAATACTACAGTACCGGTACTTTCGCCAGAAATCGTCGCAGGGCCACCCGCTTTTTTGTCATTCTTGCCTGACTGGGACTCAATCGCGGCATCCCACTCATCAAGCTCATCAAAAGCCTGTACTGCCTTCTCTATGGTTTCGTCATCAATCTTATCAGCCATATGGCGTCTCCTCGTTTTACAACTAGAAAACTATACCAAAAATGCCCGGCGTAACCGGGCATCAATATGGAGCAGTAATCGGGAGATACGATTAGTTCGCCGGGACAGCGGTTTGGAGAACCATATCGGCAAGGGCGTCGTAATCGACTCCATCATCGCCGATAGATTCCTGGAGGCTCTTCTCGCCGCACTCTTCTATCGGAGTATCGGAATTCGGCTGCTTCGACTCCTTTTCGTCTTCCTTCTTGTCATCAGACTTTTCGGAATCCTTCTTGTCATCCTTTTTCGGGAACGGCGGCTTCGGCTTATCGGCCGGTTTTTCGTCTTCTTCAGAATCCTTGCATTCGCCTTCCTTTTCGCAGACGGTTTTGCACTTCTCGCCATCACAGACGGTCGTGCATTCACCATCCTTGCATTCACCCTCGGCACATTCCGTTGCACCGCCGACTTCCGGCTCGACTACCACGACTTCGGTTTCATCTGCAGATTCCTCGTCATCGTCGCCATTGCCAAAAAACACTTCGGCAGGATTCTTGCCGGCCGCGACAGCCTTATCGAATTCTTCCATCACGCCACCAACGATAGCCTGTTCATTACTATCGAGAAGCGGCATAAATACCTGAAGAAGACCGTTAATTCCTTCCTTGAGATTTTCAGCGGTGAACCCGCCAGCCGCCTCGAGCTGAGGCTTGATGTAACCTTCGCGAACGGCCATGTTATACTTGAACTTATTGATTGCGTCATTGTTCGTGCCATCTTTAAGGGAATCAGCAAATCCCATAAATGCTTCAAACTGAGCAGGGCCGAGAGTACGCTTAGGTTTGATGGTGGACATAAAAACTACCTCGTATGGTATTCAGTTATGTCCAAGTTTATACGGTTGAATAATTTTCGTTAACCGGCGGCAAAAGCGAATTCAGGTTCATTGGCAATCCCGAGCATTTCAAGGTCGACCTCGCGGTTGTACTGGGCGACATTCTTGTCGACCACATGCTGCCTGAACTCCTCGACGGTCATCGTCGGAATGCTAAGAAGCTGCAGTTCGTCATTGGCAAGGTCGTTCACCCTATGGGATAATCCCTCGGGAACGATAAGGGAATCGTGTACAGTGCAATACGGACATCCGACCTCTCGGGTAACCCTCGGTATCAACCGGTCGAACACGAAGAAACTTTCAATGCGCTGCATCTCACGAGCCAAAGCAGGGTAATTTGTAGACTTCATCTGCTCGATAGCGCACAAAAGTCTCGGAAAATGTTCAACCCAGACACGTCGTGTAGCCGCCCTTAGCTCATTTTGGTCATTTTCAATGTTAACTGGACCATATAGGAACACGAAGAATGCCTGTTTTGCCTCGTCTCTGCCAATATTTCGGTCGATATCACAATCTTCAGACAGCTCATTTGCGAAAAACTCGTACAATTTACCTTTTTTTAGTATTGAGTCGTACTTGTCGCACTCCAAAAGGTACTTTTCAGGGTCATTTATCTTTACTTTTTGCTGCAGCTCGCATAAAGTTGGTGATGAACGGAGGTCAAAGAAGCTATGATTCTCTACAATAGCCCGCAAAATCACCCCAAGGAACGCACCCTGGCTTGACTTGATATCGATTGAGCTAGTTGGGTGCCCGTCGCAGGTAAGGCATTCGCTACGAACTTCCTTCTTCATCTGCGTCACATTGGTATGGATTCTACCGAAGCGGTCCTTCTTCACGAACAGGGCGGTATTGCTTTTCCCTATATGGTTAAAACGCTCGACCTTCTTCATTTCAAGACGCATCTTCTTGGATGTCATCTTCCCGGAATCCACCATTTCCTGCAAGAGCATTTCTGCCCTATCTTCCTCTATGGCGAAATGGGTCAGCTCATCGTGACACTTCCTGATTCGAGGGTCCTCAAGCTGATGGGTCTTTACATCGGCCGCACATAGCTCAAGCCGCTTGAGGAAAGGCTTGGACTTAATCATATAAGGACGCGTCCTGCCGAACTTCTTCATCGTCCCCGTCGTATCCGACATTCGGAACTCGCGGGTAAAACAATACTTGTCCCAATAGGCAGCATACTGCTTGCAGAACCAGAACGCCTTGCTCTTTCCGGGACTCGATTTTGTCCCCACAAGGTATGTACGGCTTCTACCGATAAAGCCCCAAATTTCGAGGTCCTCGACGATTCTGTTATAGTCATTGCCTATAGCGTTTCGGAGATATAGGGAATGCAGATTGCAGTGCCAAGTGTTGATATCAACCGTGTTTCCCGCCATTCGGGAATCATGGTAGACCCGCCTAAGCTGTCGGGAAACTAAGTGAAGTACGAAAAGGTACTTCTCCCTATTGCGTACACAGCCGGGATGCTCCTCAAGCTTCTGCTTGAGAGGGGTCATCACGACCTCCGGAATGCGGATTTTGTACTCAAATTTGGGCAGCATGTCCTTAAAATTAGTCAACCGAATGCCTTCTGGCAGGAGTTTATTTCAAAATTGCGGACCCCATCGGTCCGTTTTATTCAAATAATAGCAAAAACTTATTTTCTTGGTGCATTGGGCTTACGCCATGTGATGGCTGATGCCATAAGTAACTACCGGTACTATAAATATGTTTCAGGATTGAGGGTGGTTTATGTGCTAATCCCCAGGTTCCCCTGAGGATTCCCCATGATGCAATAATGGATACAGAGTATCAAGTACTATAAATATGTTTCAGGATTTGAAACACAAATTCGAGCTATTGGAGGGGGCCGGAACGGCCTAAAGTCGGGGCTCCCGGGTTGCTCCCGGGACCAATTTTAATTATATTCCATAATATGGAACCTATGGATATTCGGAGGCTGACTGCCTCCAAGCTAGAGCTGTGCCCAGCGCGGGATTTCTTCGCCGGTATCACCAGGTGGTGTGCCGAGTTTTCCATTATGCGACCGGCTACGATGAGTTTCCAGTATGGGAATCAGGGGAGCATTATTGTCACGCCGTATGGCGAGCCGTTGGAACTCGCCGATACTGTCGCCGACCCGGAAAGGTTTAGGAAAGCCCTGTCGACGGCGGTGTTCGAGTATGTCGGCCAGTGTAACCGGGTGATTGCGATGCTTCCGTATTTACCAAACAAGCGTTACAATATGTACCGGACTGCAGGGGAGCCTAGCCGGCCCGGGCAGGTGTATCGAGTCGTTCTCTGGACGGGGATAGGCGATGCAGGGGAATACAAGTTCTACTTCCTGCCTGAACGGGAAGCTGACCGCAAGACGATGGGTGCCGACAACGCCCCGAAGGAAGCCTATATGGTTCCCGAATGGGTTTCCAATGGCCAGGCTGGGGTCGGGAGGGGATAATGGGAGTCGCTCCGTTCAAGGTAGTATTCGACAATGTTGATGGCGTTCTCGGCAAGATGTATGTTCAGTGCTCGGATGCGTATACCCGTACGACCGTGTTTGCGTTCGTGCTAGACACGATGACTTACCACAGCAAGGAAAAGGAGCGCACTTGGGAAGGCCAGTTCGGGTACCATGACTGTATCGAGAAGTTTTTCAACGGGGTGTCGCATACCTTGCCGATTGGGCTCATACCCCGAGTCAAGAACTACCTTAAGGAGACGTTTGGCGAAAATGCCCATATCGGGATTACTGATGCCATCCGGCAGATGTTTTCGCCGCCATTCGGGAAGATTACCAGTGAGGTTGTGCAGAAGTATGCCGAATCGCTCGGGATGTGGAGGAAGGCGGCGTATCTTAGGGACTTGGGTAAGGCTAATGCCGCGATTGCTCGCGGGGAAAGCGTGGAGGTTCCGGATAAGTCTAAGTATGGCCTCAAGCTGTTCGACCACCAGGAGCAGATTGTGCTCGAGGCGCTCAACCGCCGACGGATATCCCTGCTGGCCTGTACAAGTTCGGGCAAGTCGCTTTCGATGATGGTTATTGCCCGGTACCTTGTCGACCGGGAGAACCGGAAGGTATTGGTGGTCGTTCCGAACGCAGCGCTGGTGCAGCAGTTGTTCCGAAACTTTGCCGAAGACTATGGATGGGAGGAAGCCGGGGAGCATTGCATCAGGCTGTATGCCAATTCACCGGATAAGCTCAAGAAGAAGCAGAAGGATGAGTTGAAGCGCCTCAAGCTTGGCGAAGAGGCGATGCTGAAGGATATCACTATTTCCACCTGGCAGTCCCTCAGGACGAAGCCGGAAGCCTTCTTTAAGGTGTTTACTGCGGTGATGGTGGACGAGGCGCATACGGCAAAGGGTAAGGAACTCCGCGATATTCTAGCCAAGTGCACCAACGCTAACAATCTCAAGATTGGCTTTTCCGGGACTCTCCCGGATGCCGAGCTTACCGCCGAGATTACTTCGTCTCCCAGACTCCGTGCGATGCTTGGTGATGCACTCCCGGGTCAGCAGATGGATGAGAGTGAAGTACGAAAGGCTGACTTGAGTAAGTATATCGACGCCGGCTTTATCGAGGGGGGTATCGGTCCTCGTAAGGATATCGTTCACCTGTGGGAGCTTATTGCGAAAGGAATCCTTACTCCGGTCAAGGTGAAGGCTATATTCATTCCGTATCCTCAGTCGGTGCGTCCAAGTATATGTTCGCCGAAGTGCCACTATGATACCGAGCGGGATATCGTGGTCGGCAACAGTTCCCGGAAGGATGTTATCGGCAGTATGTTCGACAACGGGTATGTCACGACTGAACAGAACACGGTAATCCTCTATAACTTCAAGGAGAATATGTATTCTCTGCTGGAGCACCTGAAGGAGACGCATCCTGAGTTTACTTATCATGTAGTCGAGGGCGATGTCGATGTAGATGACCGGGACGATATCAGCGTGAAGCTTGAGGACAGTGTTGGTAATGTGCTGATTGCCACTTACCAGTGCCTCCGTCAGGGCGTGAACATTACCTTGCTCCATAACCTTATTATGGCTGAGCCGGTAAAGTCCCCGTATACCGTGATGCAGTCCATCGGCCGCATTGTTCGCAAGAACCCGGCCAAGACTAGCGCGACCGTGTATGACCTCGTTGATGATGCGTCGTATTACACGAGCCCGTACGGGGGCGGTCGGGGTAGACACAAGCTCAACTATATGATGAAGCATTTCTATATTCGGGCGGGCTATTACGAGAAGGAGAAAATTCCCATTGAGGAAGAACACTTGGATGGTATATACGAGGCGCAGGTGACTCCGGACGATGTTAAGCAGCGCCGCGATGCTGCCATCAAGAAGGCGCAGGAGAATATGGCTAAGAGGCGTCCGCAGCAGCACTTCAGCGCGATTCAGCACTTCGGGCCTCGTACGATGTTTACCCGTTAGATTTTTGCTATATTTGGTGGTATGAAACAGAGCTTATTTACGAAGTACCTGAATGAATTGCTCAATGTCGAGCAGTTTGCTGGTAAGGATTTTTGCCCGAACGGCTTGCTGGTCGACGCGACTGGCGACCCCGACCACAAGATTGAGAAGGTCGTTACTGGTGTCAGCCTTAGGGATGCCTTGATTGAAAAGGCTATCGAGGACAAGGCGGATGCTATCGTGGTGCATCATCCGAATGGTTTCTGGAATTCCATCAAGGACCATCGGCTTGTCGACCGCCACGGCAATTATATGCGAAAGCTTATAAAGGCCGGAATCAGCCTGTACGGTTACCACTTGCCGCTTGATTTCCACGATACTATCGGGAATAATGCGGTCATTGCCGGCTTGCTGAAGATGCAGGTCGCGTCTCGGTTCGGCTATGCCGACATAGGCGTTATCGGCAAGTGCAAGATTACCAAGCCTCTTCTCAAGTCGGTATTTCCCAAGGGCGTTATTATGGTCGGTACAGTCGACCCTAATGCCCGTTGCACGGTCGCTGTTTGCAGTGGTGCCGGCGGTTCCGAAATCGAGGAATTCGGAATCGGGAAGAAGCCGTGTGATGTGTTCATCACGGGCGAAGTCCGCGAATCCACGGTAATCTATGCTCAGGAAAACAACATTACATTGGTAATCGCCGGGCATCACCGTAGCGAAGTCTTCGGCGTAAGGGCTCTCGCCGACCTGTTTAGCAGAACGCACGGCATTCGCCGCGGAACTTTTATTGACATCGACAACCCCATTTAAGAGGACGTATATCATGGCAAATCTTAAGATTCAAGTTAAGTATCTTAATGAAACGGTAAATAGAATCGGCTTTGATGCCGAAGGCAAGGGTGACTGGATTGACCTCTATGCCGCTGAAACAGTCGAATTGAAGGCTGGCGAACATAAGCTGGTTCATCTCGGTGTTGCGATGAAGCTCCCGGATGATTATGAAGCTATCCTTGCCGAACGTAGTTCTACATTTAAGAATTACGGCGTTCTACAGACCAACGCTATCGGTGTTATCGATAATAGTTACAGCGGTCCGGAAGATTGGTGGAAGCTGTCGGTCTATGCTACCCGCGATGTGACTATCCCGGCTGGCGCAAAGATTGCTCAGTTCCGCATCCAGAAGCGTCAGGGTCGCGATATCGAAATTGCCGAAGTTGCTGACCTTGAAGGCAAGAACCGTGGCGGTTTCGGTTCTACGGGCAAGTAATTCAACAATTTGGTGCATTGGAAAGGGGCGCGTACTGGTTACGCGCCCCTTTTGATATGATAAACTAGCCGATATGAATACGCTAGCTAATATCATCCTCGAATCTCATCTTGGTACCCGTATGCAGAATCTGCTGTACGAGGCCTGTTGCATTTTGGAAGCAACCAATATCAACAAGGACTACTTGTTGCATGTTGCCGGCTCGCCCGAGAAACTGGCTGATGCAAAAAACAAGGTCAACGAGGCTTGGGCGAATGCTTCTTTGGCAAATATTATTCCGGCGAAGCTGAACCAGAAGGTTCTTAATTTTACCTACCTGATGGAATTGTTGCAGCCCGGGTTTGTTGATGCAGAGTATATCGCTCAGATTCACGATTTGGCTATCCAGCGTAGTTTGGAGCAGCGTTTTATTAACAAGGTTAATTCCGATACCGTACCCGAGCAGGCTAAGGCAATCCTTTATTCGGCAAACGCCGATGCGGTGCAGGCTGCCAAGGCATATCCTGGGCTTACTCCGGAGCAGGAGAGGATATGGAATCGCGTGAAGGTTTACCATGAGTTTCCCGATGGGTTCCGGTGGGTCTATGCCGTGGATGATAATGGTTGCAAGATTGGTTATATGCCGTCTTCAATTACGTCGATTACGATGCATCATTGTGGTAACGAGCCATCTAATCAGAGCGGTAACGAGTATTGGGAATTGCGTGACGCTCGCGGTAAGGCGTACTTGACCATTATTTTGAACGACGATGGCGGTATCGAGGAGTCCAAGTCGTGGGGTAACCAGCTTAACAAGTACACCGATATGATTCTTCCGCATGTGAAGTGGCTGTTGAAGGACCGTCAGGTAACTGGCGTTGGCGACAGGTACAATGCCGGGTATGCGCCACATATGAATTTTGGGGTGAAGGATTTTATTGGAAAGGATGATGAATTCGTCGACTATGTTGTTGAAAATAAACCTCAGCTTATTGGAAAGGCGGAAGCTCGTGTCCTATTTTTGAAGGGGGCTATTGACAGTGGTGTGCTTTCTGTACAGGATTTGAAGAATGCTTATTCGGAAGGCATGACTATCGACGATTTGAAGGAGATGGTTCCTGCACTGTCTGAATATGAGGAGAAAGCAAGGTTCAAGCTTCCCGATAATGAAAAAGGTTGTTCGAGTAGCTCGATATTTGGCTACAATTCGTATGCGGTATTGTGCGCTGCATGTGGCGGTAATCCGTTTACCAAGGAAGAACTGATTTCATTGATTCTGGCCGGCAAAATTAGTCTTGAAGTCTTTGCGTCCTATGATGTCCATTTGCTGACCGATGATATACAGGTGGCATTTATCAAGGCGAACGCGACCCATAACTTTAATGTTCTGCAGGAAATTGCGTCACAAGTGGCAAATTTTAGGATTGCGCCTAGTATCATTGATGTTTTGTTGCCCGATGGGTCAGGAGATGCTGATAAAAAAGATGTCGGTAATCGGCTGAGTGCTTTGTTTACTTATTTGGAAACTGCGAAACCGCCATCTAAGGTATATAAATATGCTGAACGGTTATTCTCGTCAGAAACTTGCATCGGTGTATTGGATGATGTTATTCGCAGCGAGAGCAGTGACTATGGATGGACGCTTGATGCTGTTAGTTGCTTGAAAAGATGTATTAACATACTTCGCCTGCACGATATTCCTAATCGCGTCGCAATCGCTAACCACTTGGCCAATACATTTAGTTCGGTTGATTTGGAAAGTCGCGATATTCACTCGAGCGAATTACTTGAAATGATAGCTTCATTTGATTCTATAGATAATGATGATTTGATTTTAGGGGTTGGCCGTGGTTTGAGTCCCGATGTTTTGGTTGCATCGTTGAACGGATTGCGCGATAGTACTGAATATGATGTTATTCAGCATCTGATTCGTACTATCGAACGAATGAAAGGTCTTGAGTTCCTGCAGCAACCGGAAATTGTTGAAAATATAAGAGATTTTCGTGTATCTTGGGCGTTGGTAAATATGCATCCGGATATCGACAATGACGATGGAATTGCTACCCATACTGCAACTCGTTGTTGTGCTATAATTACATCAAATGGTCGTTCAGACGATTTGAAGGGGTCGGCAAGAATTATTCTCTTGCAGGCTATGGGAAAGTTCCCATCGATTATACCGGCGGTATATGAAGAAGATAAGGATGACTTTATGTCTGCGATTAACGATGTAATGTCAAAGGAGCACTCCAAGGAAATAAAATTAGCTGGACTAACTGAGGCGATGGTGGAAACCATAATCGATGTAATCGCCGGTATCTTCGACATAAATGTCGACCAAGAGCGGAGTTGGGGTTATGAGAGCGACCGGGAGCTGGGTTGCTACGACTGGGAACGGCTAGGAAAGTCATTGTGCTATATGGCAAGGCTGTACAGCATTCGCCCAAAGGTACTTTGCGCAAAATGTCAGGAACGCTTGCCGGCTATGATAGAGCATAAGTGTAATGTTCCCGGCGCGTGGGATTTTTGTGAGGTTCCGTTTGAACAATGGGAAGCTGCATTTAGGCAATGGGGATACAAATTTCTGCGCTATTATGTGCTCCTTATGCCGGATGACCAGTTTAACGAAAGTAAGTTCATTAGTGATTTCGTTGTGAATAAGTTGGCTGATGCTGATAAAGCAAATGGTGATATTGTTGATGCTATCGAAAGAATGCGGTCTGGGATTGGGCCTGGAAAGATGAGCCGCATTGCAAAGATAATATCGTATAAGATTGTCAATAATGAATTGCCGATGGATGAACAGCGGTTCAATGCGTTGTATCGGTTGCGCATGATTAATTCTGATGCTTATCGTGCATATATGAGTCGTGTAAGGGAAGCTACAGGGTCTGACATTACGATTTCTTCGATTGAAGATGCTGAAAACACGGACCGTATGATAAAGAGCATGACCAAGTACGACCGGATGCCTGATATCGTGTCGACAACAGTAAAATATCTGCTCGACAACATTTATGAGCATCTTGGCGACGGAAGGCATACTTGGCGAGTTGATGAAGAGGCTTCCGGATATGTCGATGTCCTTGATTCAATAATGGGCAAGATTCTTTCCAAGTATAAGACCGGAATGGTTCCTTATACCATCAAGCGTCTGTTCGATGACGGTTCCTTTGCGCGCATCGATGGCTTCAAGAAGGCCAACTGGGATGCTTGCAAAACCCCGGGAAAGCCGTTGTCGAAATTGAGGTGCGATGCTGATGGTATTATGGAGGAGATTGCTGGTCAAATGAATGGTGTCCGCGATATTGTGGAAGAGATTGCGGCAAAGCCAATTAAGAAGCCGGGTGCTAAAAAACGGGCTGCTAAGGCAACTCCTGCACCTAATTAGTTATTTTTTCGCTATATTTGGGTTATGGCAAAAAAGAGTAACAGGGCTGCTAAGGCGTTCAAGGCGTTGACATCGGAGCCGCCGGTCACAAGTTACCCGTACAACAATAACAGGGTAATGATAGTTGACTGGGCTTCGTTGTCATATCATATGTTTTATTCGATAGGCTCGGATAAGAACCGTGCCAAGTACGGTTTGATGAGTTCCGAGGGTGAAATTGAACTGTGGCGTACCAAGATGGTCACCAAGTTGATGGATTATGTCGCCCTGTTCAACCCGAAGCACATCATTTTTGCCCTAGAAGGCAAGGCCGCTTGGCGAAAGAAGTATGTCGAGCGTTACTATGATGAACACGCAGTAATTTACTGGAACTCGAGTGAGTATTATGTGCAGGCGGACAACTATCTGTACATGGTACAGAAGGCTACGGTAGGCGATGGGTATGCCATTACCAAGCTGAAGGCATCGGACCGTCTTAAACTTGGTGAACTTTCCCATAAGTTACTTGGAAAGATGCCCCAGAAGCAGCACGATATGTTCTGGAAGTTGAGGCTGCCTAAGGGTCAGCCAGTGTTGCCGTCATACAAGGGGCACCGCGCGTCGAAACCGTGGACTTTCTTCACTGATAAGAAGGTATGGGCTGAGTACCGTGAGCAGTTTGCTCAGGAACTTGCTCCCTTGTTCCGCGCCCGCGCCATCCAGTGTCTCCATGCCGAAGGTGACGATATCATCTATGCGGCTGCAAAACAGCTTGCCGTGGAGAGCGATGATGTCATTGTCATCACGAAAGACTCGGACATGACGCAGATTAAGTACTCCAATGTTAAGATTTTCAATCACCAGACCGATACATTCTCTACGCTGGATGACCCGGAGAAATATCTTGACCTCAAGGTCTTGATGGGGGATGACTCCGATAATATCAACGGTATGGCGTTTGTCAACCCGAAGGATGGGTCATTTGCCGAAAAGCGGAATACTCAGCTTTCTGATGTGGGCGCCGCAGACCTCCTTGCAAATTGTCCGAATGTCTACGAGGCGGCGAAGAAGTACGGGTGGGACGACCAGTATATGAGGAATCGAACCCTTATCGACCTTTCCCGTGTTCCCCCTGATGTGACGCAGGAAATCGATATGCAGATGGACTTGATGCGCGAGCCTGACTTCGTTGCCGGGTTCGAACGACTGGACTTCTGGAATATCCCCGAGCGCATCCAGTCGACCTACCGGATTATGCAGACAAGCGGGTTTTTCGCACTGAATAATGTCAATACGACGAATGTTTTGGACATCGACGCATACAACAAGCAGAAGGTAGAAGCCGCCCATGTACCTCTTGAAGTAGTCGATTCGGTGGCTACGGCGGAGAATTTCGGGGTCGAAGACGAACTTGACGTGAATTTCTGATATAGTTTCCTCGGTAAAGAGGATTTTCTATGCAGAGAAATACTAGACTAGCAGTCAATTGTTTGTTACAGGTGAAGGACGGGAACCGTCTGGATGTCGAGGAATGGTTGAAGTACCATATCGCCCTCGGCTTTGACACAATCTTCGTATGCGATTCCGGGAACCATACCTGGCTCGATGAAGTATGCGAAAAGCTCAAGGACAATGTAGTTCTTGCTCCCCGGAGCGAAAACTGGAAGTACAAGAGCGAAATCATCCGTGACTATGTGTCCCGCCGTGAATATGAGGAATGGTGCATCTGTATGGATGAACATGACTTCCTCTGGATTTCCCCGGCAAAGGCAAAGTCCATTCTCCAGTATATTGAAAGCATCCCAAATTATATTGCCGCGTTGACTTTCTATGTTAAGCATCTTTCTTCCAAGCAGCCGATGCGTTACCGTGTAGGTACGCAGATTGACTGCTTTACGCATGCTCGCCGTGAACCGGAAGGCTTTTTGCCGAAATACAACTGCTTGCCGAATGACGGTGTGACTTTGTTCCGCGTGAGCAACCAGTCGATGCCGTTGCGCGACCCGGTGACTCCGGTGTTGACCAACCGTTGGGGCGACTCCGAGTTCCGCCAGATGACCCCGAAGCGTTTCGCTGAGGAAACGACCACCAAGGTATTCCGTCCGACTGCGTATTCTGTCCGTATCTATCGGTTCGGGATTCGCTCCGGTGTTGAAGTCGGTTTTGACGACAAGAAGGTCCCGGTCGGATTCGACATTCTTGACCTCAACATGCAGAAGGCCCGCGACCAGTACTGCCATATCCCTGTTAATCCTGAAACCGAAACATTGTTTGCTAAGTCCGAGCCTCCGCAGGAACTCGCCGAAGCGGCACCTGTTCAGGTTGAATCCCAGGGGCTTCAGGCTGTAAAGACGCCGACCCCGGAAGAATATGAGGCTTTGGCTCTTCCGATTAGCCGTTCAACAATCGACAAGTTGATTTTCAAGGGCCAGTTCTTCGATGACATTCTCAAGCATGTATCCCTCAAGAACAAGGAATTCGACCGTGGCTTGCTTGAACGCGCATTCCAGGAAGAACGCCGCGCAATCATTGCATCTTCCTCTTTGTATACGGAAATGCAGGAACTGTACGACCAGGGTAAGACTGATGACGAGGTTAAGCGGACCTTGATGATTACCAGCGATACCACATTTGAGCGTATGCGTCGTGCATTGCCGGTACTTGACATTGAAACCCAGTACAGTGCGGCCAATCAGGAAGTTGTCGGTTCCGATGTGGTTTCTCCGGTACAGGTAGCCCCTGTTCAGGCTCAGCCGGAAAGTGCACCGGTTACACTCGCCGCTCCTAAGGTCGTCAAGACTAGCAAGAAGACGGCTGCCGTTGCAACGCCTGATGTTCAGGAAGAAGGTACGGAAGATATGCCGGATGCCGGATTGGTCGATGAATTTGAGAAATCCGAGGCTATCGCCGTCCCGACGGCCGAGGAACTTGCTGCCCGTGAGGAAGCCGTGAAGACGGTTGACAACAAGCGGAAGAACAAGGGTTCCAAGAAAGGTTCCAAGAAGGGTTCCAAGAAGTCGGCTGTTCTTGCCGTAGAATCCGATGATGTCGATGTGTCCGATATCGAAGTCGGTATGGTCGCCAGTGCTGAACCGGAAGGTGCCGTTGTGCCACCACCTCCGGTAGCTGAACCGGAAACGGAACCTGTGAGCGACGATGAACTTAACCAGGCCTTTGCCGGCTTGGAAGATACCGGTGACGACAATGTTCTTGCTGATGTGTCCATCGATGCTGTAATCGGAAACAAGAAGTAGCGCTTAAACGCATATTCTACAGAAAGTCGGGCGAGTTCGCCCGGCTTTTTGCTATATTTATTTATATGAATAATCTTACATTGAAGAGCTGTGTCTTTAATAATTTCATGTCTTACGGGAACAATGTAAATGAGTTTACATTCCCGCGTGGCGTGATTTTGATGACTGCTGATAATGGAAGCGGCAAGTCTACTGTTATCGAGGCTATTTCTTATGCCTTGTTTGGTGAATCTTACCGTGGCGGCAACAAGGGCGACCTTCGTAATACCCGGAATACCGAAGGTACACTCCGCGTAATGTTGGAATTTGATTGCGAACGGGTTCCTGGTGAAGTAGAATCCTACCGTGTTACTAGGACGATTGCTCCGAAGGGTAGCAGCCGTTTCGATGTTGATAAGTTTGAGGGTGAGCGGTGGGTTCCACAGAATAAGCGCGCCGGGTATGCTCAGAGGGATTTCGAGGAGAATATTCTTGGGTTCAATATGGTATTGTTCAAGAATACCATTTCGATGAATACTCTGGAAAGTATCCCGTTCATGGAAATGAAGACGGCGGCCCGCCGTGAACTTCTTGAATCTATCATTATGTGCAACCACAAGCCTTGGAAGGAAGAGACTACCCGACGGGCATCGGCTGCTGCTATGGCATTCGACTTGGCTGCGAACGATATCGACCGCTTCAAAGGTGAACGCGGTCGTCTTGAGGATTTGCTCAAGACGATGAAGGAAGAGCAGGTTACTGCCATTGAGAATCTCAAGGCCGATATTCAGCAAAGAAAGGAATCGCTTGGTACGATTGCCGAGCGGATTCAGACACGTCGAAATGGGTGTGCGGCAATCGAACAGGGAATCACAGCTAAACTGAACGAGATTGCTTCGCTCCGTGCACAACTCGATAACGCAAAGGCAGCTACTTCTGCCGCCAAGTCAAAGTTTGACTCTGCGAATGCCGAGCTTGCACAGAAGGCGGCGGTTGTCCAGTCGTATGCTGACGAGTGTAATAAGGAATCCGGAATCGATAACGAAATCCGGTCTATCCAGAATGCTTGCTCGGAAATCAACATCCTTGCACAGTACCAGCAACAGCTGACTGCCGCCGAGGCAAAGTATTCCGAGGCTCTAGCTGAATACGAGAAGCTCGGTGTGGCTTCCCTCAATACGACGGTCGCTAATCTCAAGGCCGCCATTGATGGGATGGTCAATCAGATTCATTCCTATGAGACTCGCCGTAGTGTTTTGGCTAGTGAAATTAAACGGTGGGGAGATGAGCGCGAGCGAGTCAAGCAGGAAGGCATGTCTTTGGTACCGGGTAAGCTTTGCCCGACTTGTGGCAAGCCGTATACCAAGGAAGACATGGAACCTCATAAGGTCGAGTTGCGTCGCCAGTGGACTGAACTGAACAAAAAAGTTGAAACCTGCCAGACTGAAGACCGGGACATCGAGGTAAAGATTGCTGATTTACTCCTTGAAAGAGCTAGGAAGGAAGCCGAGCTTGCAAAGGTGAACGAGGCGCTCGACTCTGCCGCTAAGTACAATGAAGCATATGTAGCTCCGGCAAAGGCCGCTGTCGATAATTTCAATCGGTCCATTGCTGCATCCGAGAAGAAGATTTCCGATACCGGAATTAATCCAGCTGAGTTCTCTTCCCGTCTCAATGTGCTTACGGCGGAAAAGGCTCGTTTGCAGGAAGTCCGTGCAAAGTGGCAGGCTTCTTCTGCCGACTACCAGACCGCATCCCAGGGTGTCGCTGCAATACAGTTTGAATACAATAACGCTGTAAATGCCGAGACTAATCTTGGTTCCAAGATTGTATTGGAGGAGAAGTCTGTCGAAAATGACCGTAAGTCGCTTGAGGTTGAACAACAGCGCATTCAGGATGACGAGCAGGCAATCGTTCGGATTAACGAAAGTATCGCCAAGGATGAAGCTACGGTTGCCGCCGGTGTGACTAAGGAATCGGCTGCCGGTATGGCTAAGGTGGAACAGCAGATAAAGGATGTCGATGATAGTATCGCTGACGCTGAACTTCGGAAGCATAAGGCGAGTGACGATAAGCTTGCCTATGATTATATTGGTAAGGACATGTTTGCTGATGATGGCCTGAAGGAAATGATATTCAGCCAGTTCGTCCCGGAATTCAATAAGAGTGTCATGATGAACATCCGCAGGATGAACTTGCCGTATACGGTCGTCTTTAATACGGATATGTCGTTCAATTACCATGCTGAACCCGGTTATGCACCGACTTACGATATGCTTTCTCAGGGACAGCAGCGAAAGCTTGGTTTTGCTATCTTGATGGCATTCCGCGACTTCGTATCCTTGGTCGGCAATTTCCGTATCAACTTCCTTTCGATGGACGAAGTTCTTGATATTTCCACCGACGATGCAGGTATGCGCGATATGCTCGATATCGTTCGCGATATGAATGAGGATATCGGTTGTACCCTCGTGATTACCCACAGGGGAAGCGTCGTCGCTGACAAGTTCGACTACCGCATAGTAGTGCAGAACGATGGCATGTACTCAACACTAGGAGAATTGGAGAAACTATGAGCGTAAAGCAAGTTATCAATCCGCTGCCGATGGGCGGCATCTATGTAATCTATTCTGCCGGCGCTATCTTCGAGAAGCCGGGCGAACGCGGTACGATGCATCTTATGGAGCATTTACTTGGCCATCTATGGGATGACCGCCGGGACCTTTTTATGGAAAAGGCTTTTAGGGCAAACGCCTATACTGCAGATGACCTTCTTGTTTGCCATCTTACTGGTCCGGCGGATGACCTTGAAAAGTATGCGAAAGATTTCGTGAGCCTTATCACGGGTGGCCACGAACGCATTACCGAACATATGTTTGAAATTGAAAAGTCTACCGTACTTAATGAATATAGTGATGCGTTCTCTGAGCCGACGCATGGTGCTTTGGTTAACGGATTCCGCAAGGCATACGGCATGTATACCGCTATCGGTGAAAAGAAGGATATCGAAGCCTTTACTTACGACAAATTTGCCGGTTACTACAAGGAACACTTCGCTGTACCTAATCTTGTCGTATGGGTCGGCCCGCACGAAATTGACCTCGACGGTATTGTTACTGAAGCTCCGAAGTTCAGTGCCGTTAGCGATGCGTCTGATTTCGTTGAAAATCGTGATATTCCTACCGAACCGGCTCCTATTATTGACAAGGTAATGGTGAACTGCTTCAGTAAGAAGGTTATCGCCAACGAAGACGCCAATGCTATGTTTTTGGCAACGATGGCCCTTGGACAGGGTTTGAATTCCCCGTTGTATCAGGAAATTCGTGAAAAACGCGGTCTTTCGTATTACAGCTGGGCTGAATGTGAGCGCATTGCCCAGAAGGCTACTGTATTCTTCTGTTCCAGTACCGATAAGCAGCGTATTGTCAAGAATCCTGATGGGACTGAGACGAAAATCGATTGCCCGAAGGAACTTATCGGTGTGTACCACGATGTGTTCTCTAACCTTGATAAGTATCTTACCAAGGAACGCTATGACTTGTCAATCAGTTTCTTGAAGAACCATCGCAAGGTGGAAGAAGCACTTCGTTACAAGCACTACGAAGACTTCGTTGTCGACGAATTTAACTATGCGATTGACCCCCGCAAGGCAATCGATGTTACCTATGAGCAGGTTCTCGCCGTCGCTCATAAGTATCTCGACGACGAAAACATGTTCTTCTATGTAGTGTAGTCTTTACAGAAAATTGGACCTGTGGAAGGGGCGGCTGGCGCAGCGATGCGCCGGCCGTTTTTCGTTGTTGGAAGTAGTTTCATGGGGTGCAACTGCATAAACTACCGAATTGCGAGGTGCTATATGGCCGAAGGATTTGATTTCGAGAAATATTATGTGAACGAGAAGGTGAAGACCGAGGCGGCTATCAACCGTACCGGGGTAATCCTGCAGAATACTACCGAACCTTCGGAAATCGCGACGAACAATGTCGTTTACTATGTAGCCTCCCTCTATGTGAAGAATATTGGTAGTTCGGAATTTATTCAGCTGACCGGCGAAAGCTGGCGGATATGCATTATTGAGGACCCCACCAAAGACGAATCCGAGCGCAGCTATTACTATCTCCGCCAGTGGCATCAGTTGGGCGATGTGGCTACACTCGGAATTTCGGATACTTGGGAACCTAAGGGTCTTCGGGATGCAGTCTTTGAGTCTAATGACGCCGATGCTGATTATCAGTATGCCGCCATAAATGATGCGGTTGGTGGAAATCCGGTACCGGTTACCGCTTTCCGGGCAGTATTGTATCCTCGTTATGAAACCGAGGTAAATGAGGCCGAAACCGAGCAGTCCTTTATGTCTACCGGAGTGTCTACTAAGCCGATAAATCAGGATGTCGTCCAGTATCCCAAGCTGATGCGTCTTATGTACGGGGCGCTTGGACTACAGGGTGGTCGCTGGAAGGGTCTCCGTTGGCTTGAACGGATATGGGACAAGAATGGCGGAATGAATGACAATGCTGTCATACCGTATGACCGGTTTGTCAAGTGCATGAATTACCTCGCCGATGTCTGCAAGGAGAATGATGTCGGTTTCAGTGTTACCTATTATGACCAGACATTTGCCAAGGAAGTTACCGTAGAGGATGCTACCCGTGAGGAATACCGGGCTAATCGAGCCCGAGCTCGCGCCAAGCATAACAAATATAGGGTGGCTCTTTCAAATGCCGACATTACCCGTACTGATTTGCCTACTCGATTGAATTTTATCGATGCTTATGGTAATGATGGACTGGGTAAGTTTCTTACCAAGATGAAGACGGAAGGCTACTTTGAACCTACCGGGAGTGCATTCGGTAATGCTACGGCGCTGTTGCCGCCGGTGAAGACTGCTGTGCAGGCATTCTTCTATGACAGGGAAGAGCTCGAGACGAATTTCTCTTCCTTGTTCCGTACGGTGATGGAAGGGGTTACCAATATTCCCTATGTCTGGAGATTTGTCGACACTGATATCAAGACGGAGATTGGCAAGGCAAAGGACCGGTATCAGGAAACACCGAAACCGTCCGGGCGAATGCTGTTCGACTTGGATATTGCTGTTGCCCGTTTGACGAATACGCCCGACGCCAATAAAGTGCCTTATGCAATTCCGCGAGCCATACAGGAAACCGGTAATGGCGATTCGGGCTATAGCTTGATTGTCGGCATCCCGGGTGAAAGCTCTACCATGCTGACTGCTTGGACTTCCGAGGTGGGCCACGATATCTATACCGGATATAAGAACGGTAACAATTCAAAGGAAAACTTGCGCAGAAAGAACTTTGTCACTACGAGTGCATCCGAAGTGGCTGATTACTTGGTAAATTCCTTTAACGACCAGGTAGATGCCGGGGCGATAACAGCACTGAAAGTTGAAAAGATTTCCGCTGTCGATGGAAAGGTTAAGATTCCTGATGAGTTGCAGACTACCAATCCAATATTCTATGGATGGGCTACCTATACTGCTGCGTTCATGAATATTATACGATACTACGGTAAGAATGGCGAGCAAATTGACGCCACAACTCTATTTGCAAATTGTTTTACTCCCAATGGTATATTTGGAACGAGTAATAATAGCGACTGGGCAAGCCGCTGGTTGGCGGTATCCTTTGGTATCATACCGGAGAATGTAACCGTATTTAGTGGGGAGTATGATATCATCTCTTGGGAAAACGGTGTAGTTACCGGTAGCAAGGCATATAGCGATATGTTCGAGCCGCAGCTGGCTGATATGTGGCGGGACATAACCACATTGCCTTATGAAAGTTTCGGGATGGTGATGGATGCGGTGTCCGCAATGCGCCGTGCGTACAAGCAGATGAACCGTGCCGTGACTACACGGATTCTGCAGATTGGACCCGTGCGGGCTCTCAAGGCGGCCATGAAGCTGGATGACCTGTCCGATGATTTTAACGAGTTCGCCGATGTCTGCGATAAGCTTGTTTGGTATCAGCGGCTGGTCGAGGAATCGCCGTTCACTAATAAGTCTACTATTCCTGTAGGGAATAACCCGACACTCACTTCTTCGTTCCCGGCGCACTTTATGTTCCCCGTACATATGTACAAGCGTGTGCGCGTGAAGTATAAGAATTTCTGGGGCCGTACCCGTCACCGTATGCAGAAGCGGTCGATTGGTGTCCGGTGGGCTGAAGTGACCTTTACTGACGCATCGGTATTCAATGAATATCCTGTGGTTAACGATTTCCACGGTGAGCAGGTGGGGTATTCCGGTGGATACAGTATTGATGGCCGGAATATTGTGCTGGATGAACCATTGCCGTCGAAGGTGGTCGATGCGGGTGATGGAATGGTGCAGTTTGCCTCGTGTAAGGTGCATGTCACGGTAAAGAATGATATTCTGCTTGAAATGGACGAGGGCGCCGTTATTGCGGATGTTCCGGGTGCAATACAGTTCATCAAGATACCGCTTCCTCCGTCACAGCCGGACGGTTCTCGCGAATCTGTCGAGATTCAGTACAAGATGCCAGGCCTGCCGTATGATTCCGAAATTCGCAAGCGCGCTTTCGTCGAGTATGGTTCGCTGAGTCAGGCATCGTATTTCGAAGCGGTGCGAAATACCGGTTCAGATGATGATAAGCACGAAGGGTGGAAGATTTTTTACCCGTCTTCTGCAGAAATTTCTGCAATGCGCGATGGCATCGGGGTCCACGACAAGGTGGCAATGCTGTTGTCTATCCTGAAACACGAGTTTGGCGATAGCCGGGTTCAACTGACCGAAACCCGTCGTTCTATGGAAGACCAGGAGAAGATGTGTACCGGTGGTCCGGAAAGCGCGTTCCTCTCTTGGCACAACTATGGGCTTGCTGCACAGATTCTTATCCTCAAGTCGGACGGGAAGACCCCGCTCGAAAAGGATGATGAGGAAGTGAAGCGACTGTCTCAGGTCGCCCGGGCGTTTACCGAGGGTTGCCTCGACGGTAAGTTCGGGACTCCGTGCAATGTGGTATGGTGCGCCCGTCTTGCCGTGGGGCCGTCATTGTTCGACTGGGAGTTTCTCCCGATTGGGGTCGGCCACAAGGATGCCCCGAAGTTCCGCAATATTCTCATTTCGCAGTCTGACCCGGTACATGAACTGGGATATGTCGATGTAGATGGGGAAAATCTAGTAAAGAACGCGGTTCCGTCCGGTAATGTCCCGTATGTTCTCGCTTCGTCTCCCGCATTGGCTTCAGCGGAGAAGCATGGCGGTCATCGGTTTATGAATCCGAGGAATATCAGGAATTTCGAGCATATCGAGGACATCGTACTTTATGACGCCCGCGAATATGTCGACCTAATCAAGCTCAAGATGAACGCTAACGGTACAGCCCGTCCGGAATCCGGAAGTATTTACGACTGGAAGGCGCTTAATCCGGTTGCTTGTGAACAGCTTATCCGTTATTACGCGATGGTCGGGAGTATTTCCGCATCGAAGGCTCTGCTTGCTGGCGATTTCGTCGAGCGTTACCTCCCGATAGAGGAACAGTACTACAATTCTAGCCCTGTTGATTATGTAAAGGGTATGCTCGGCGAGAATTATGCCGATGCCCGTATCTGTACTTCACGGGATGGGCGGTCGTCATACATTACTCTGAGCGACGGCATTCTTCATGTGAAGTCCTTGGATGCCTATCCGAACAATGCACCAACCCGTCTGGATATCCACAAGCAGCAGAAGGTGGATTCATCCCATGTCACTTGGGGTATCTGGGAAGACGGTGTGTTCTATTCGGAAGAAGAACTTGCTGAGATGGGCAGGGAAATCCCATATATCGATTCTGAAGTGCCGGTAATTGCCGGATATGTCAACGGCGAGGCTACCGAGGGTGAGGCAGTGTACTTGCATCAGGTGGTCGCCGCGAAGATACATAAGCGCTTTGGCGAAATCCGTAAGCTATTCGAGAACTTCGGCGGCGCTCTTATGTACGACCGGGTTGAAGACGGGCCGAATGCGTCTATGGCCGATATGCTGGAAAATGAGTTCGGGCTGATTGCCGCACAGGACCTCATCCCGTTCGACGACCTCGATACTATGCTTGACGGGATATTGCGTGATGCCGGAAAGACTACGGGTGTTCTTGGGGAGACCGGGAACATTTACGAAAAGGTCGTGGACAATGCCCAGATATCGGGTTTCCGCTATGCTTCTCTTAAGAAGGAACATCTGCATATCAAGGATTTGCCTACTGCGAACGACGGTAAGACCCTGTATGACCTGATTCAGAAGGGTCACGGGTATACCGCGAACGACATCGTATCTCGATAAACTATCGAAAAATGAGTTTAGGAGGCTGTGATGTCCGCCCAGGTCATATTGAAGAAATACACCGGGCTCGATGGCGAGTTCGGTACCGTAGTGAAGAGCCTTGGTATCAAGAGGGTGGATACCGCTGTACCTTCCGTCTATAGTTCTAATAACTTGGGCGGACGCCCGATACCTTCCGATGACGCGAGTGAGGCGAAGTATTACTCTATCTACCGCCCGGATGAACCGGATTGCTGGAACTACTCGATGGAGTGCGTGTTCAAGGTGCACTTGATTAAGGCGCCCGATATTCAGCTCAGTAACCTATGCATCTATCCAATTGGGGAACCTCCGAAGGACCGTTCCAAGGCGCCGCGACTGATGGTCGGCAACTCGATTTCCTATTCTAAGCCGACGAACGCGAAGAGTCTGAAGGCTATTCATGACATTTGGGATTACAGTAAGGAACACCCGTTCTATCTTACAGTCAATGGCCTCTATGGCCAGGTCGTGAATCCGGCAGAGGGAAAGACTGAGTACACGGTTGAGTACAAGGACTGCGGGTACGGGAATGTCGTCTATCTGGATGGAGAACGCCAGCCGTCCGTTCCCGTTGCAGTTAGGAGCGATGCTTCTGATATCACCATTCGGTTCAAGGACCGTACATTCGCCGCAAAGACGGACGACCCGAAGCGCCGCCTGCTTGATTTTGTTGACCCGATTACTGGTAAGTTGATTGACCCCAAGTATACACGGGTGATTCGTCAGGCCGACGCGCACGGTGATGGCGGTGCGATTGAGTTGCTCGTGAAGACCGCTGAGTGGAACCTTATGGAGATATTTCCGGCTGGTCTAATCTACAAGATTCAGGCGGACCAGGAATATGACTACGAGGGAAGCGGCTATATGGTCTATTGGCTGAATCTTTATGGGCAGAAGGCCGGGTGGAACGCTGTTTGCGATACCACGATGGAGACTGATGTCAGCTATGTTCCGAACCGTTGGTTTAAGAGCGTATATGATGCGACCGATGGCACGGTAGCTGAGGTTCCGGCAAACCGTCCGTTCGACAAGGCTGCCGTTTATTCGACCGTTGAGGTGAAGTGTGGCGAAGATGGGATGCCGTGCTTCTATATCAATGGTGTCAGGCGCCCGACCCTTATGTTCGACCTGAACAAGGTGTACCATTTCATTAACAAGGACGGCGACCGCTATCCGTTGCGCTTCATCGGAAATCGGTATGCTCCGCTGGCCAATAACGTCGACGATGTTATCACGGATGGCGTCGTGGTGCTACACGGCGGGACTGCTCTCGAGGAAATCTTCGTGAACCCGGAACTTGTGCTTAAGTCGGGACGGTGCATCGGTGCATACCAGTGTGTCTGCCATCCGGGTTTGGGCAATGTCGTTTACGAGCACCCGCTGGATATGTGCGGTAACTACAATATGTGCCGTGTCGGTGGCGGTATTTACAATCCGTTGCTTGCTGGCGAGAGTGACTATGTGTACTTGCAGATGCAGGTAAGCGGGCTTTGT
>Ga0247611_10001492_pt1 | contig 41361 bp, 47 predicted proteins | sample 177DNAGHGhighgp2_FD_192422 | JGI IMG/M metagenome (GOLD analysis project Ga0247611, IMG submission 192422) | Sheep rumen microbial communities from Palmerston North, Manawatu-Wanganui, New Zealand - 1770 DNA GHGhigh gp2 | ecosystem: Host-associated > Mammals > Digestive system > Stomach > Rumen... | reverse complement strand
TAATAGATGCCTGCGTTCTTTGAACATTTGACTGTTGTAAATTCTCTTTAATAGTCTTTAAATCTTTCATAGACTTAATCATTAAGTCTTTTTTACGTTCATTCTTAGCATCGTTACTTGTAAATGTTTCTTTTTCAATAATGCTATCAACTACAGCTTCTTTATTAGCGGTAGCTAATGCGATACAACGCTGTTTAAAGCTATTTGCCTCTGTCCTTGCATCTTCTGCTGTTTTATTTAAAGTCTCAATTTGAGATTGAGCATCAATTGCTTCTGTCTCTAATTTTTCAATTTTAGCTTTAGCATTTTTAAGCTCTTGCTCTAATTGAGCAATTTTAGCATCTTTTTCATTAGTTTGGTCTGTAACAGAAGAAGTATTGTTTTGTCCATCAGCTGTATTTTCTGTTGGAGTATTACCAGATTCATCTGTTGTTTGTCCAGTTTCAGCAGAGCTATTGTTATCATTAGCTCCTTGAGTCTGGTTTTCAACAGGGTTAGAAGAATCTTTAACTTCTGTTGTTGGAGTTCCCAATGTTTGGTCAATAATATTGTCAACATTGGTTTCTGTAGAATCAGATCCACCCATTGAATTTTCCTCCTTATTTTTATTATCTTCTTGTGTATCTTTGTCCGTTAGGACTGTAACTTTCATTATCTGTGCAAAGTCATCTGCTGGATTATTTACAATGGATACTTCATTATATTCAATATCTCTTGCACTCCAATAACATACTTGGTCTTTATATGTTTCTCCACGCCAATGACCGCAGAAATGAAATTTACCATCTTTAAGAATAGTCTTGCCACATATATTACATGTAACAGTACCCATTGAACCACCAATACTTACTGTTCCATATCTCTTATCTAAGAACTTAGGAATTGCATCTTTATCTGTAACCCTAGTTTTTAAATGAATAGCAGATCGTTCGTCTGTTAATTTAGACGGGCCCATATATGCTTGAGTTACTCTACCAAGAGGTTCTGAATAACTATCATGGTTTTTTAATACTGGTTTATGGAAAGGATTCATAAAAGATTCAGCATCTTTTTCCATACTATCTTCATAATATATACAGTAATTATGATTTTTACCAGAATGAGTTGCCTCCATATCAACATCTACAGCAACAATATTTACTTTACCATTGTTAGCATCTTTAAGTAATTGTACTGAATCTATAGCTTCGCCTTTAGAATTAACTACTTCTAATTCATGTTTAAAGTTAATTCTATTTTTTATAGCAGAGTCTTGAATACTGGTAGATGTTTCGGAGTCACCATTTATATCGCATATTTTAGAGATATTAACATCAAATGATTTTCCATTAATATCTTTTACTTGAACGATATTATCAGCCATATGATGATGTTTCTCCTTTCTTTATTCTATTAGGTATTTTACTAATGAATCTTTAAATATGTCAATTCTAACATTGACAAGATCAATAATATTAGAAGAATTATAAATGTCTAATCCTATTAAGTCATTATTAATACCATTGACTAAGTCAGTTGCTAGTTTAATCAACTTATTTTCAATTCTCTTAGTATTTTCTTTGTCTTGAGAAACGATTAAGATAATTTCTTCTGTGCAGTTTGTAATATATTTAGTAATTGTTGATTGTAATATTTCTGTTTTATTACTATAACAATTTTCCAAATATTTATCTAAGTAATCATATAGATTATCAATAGAATCTTTAATCAAGCCAATTGATACTGGATTGATACTATCTTTCTTTGTAGATTGTTTTTTAGAAGATTTACCGCCTTGGTTTTTCTCTTTATTGTTTGTTTCTCCAGTGCCATTTGAATTATTAGATGCATTATTAGTTTGAACATCCAGTTCTGCTTGAACTCTAAGAGTTTCTCTTGTAACAAGTTCAACGAACATCTTTTCTCTATCGCCATCTGGGATAGGGTCCATACCAAGTTCTTTTCTCATTTCATCTTCTGTAATAGCAGAATGTTCGTATTTATAAATAGCATGAACTTGTTTTTTAATTTCAACATCTACATCATTATCATTAAATCTGAATTCAACAGCTTGGTCTGGATTCAATACTGGATCATATCCACCTTCCATAAGAAGTTCTTTAATAATGAATTCATTAAAGAAAGTTTCAATTACTCTTTGAATGGCTCTAATTCTATCAGCCATTTCTGATGTCATATTATCTCCAGTCGATCTGTTAGCTGTATTACCTTGTATCGCTATCATGCCATTTCTTCTTGTAACAAATAAATGGTTAGGAACATTATAGCAATACATTACGCCATCATAGTCTTCAAGCGATATCATTGTATTATTACAGTAACGATATTTTTGTCTGCTGTTAGAAATCATTACTCTATGTACAGGTAATTTAGAATTGATACATATTTTAGATGCATATAATATTTTTGCTTTATAGCCAAGTTTTATACATATTTCTTGTACATCGTCTAATAACTCTTCGCTAGAAGAGTAATATGACATTGATGTTCTTCCTTTTCTTTTATCTCTTGTTCCATCTCCATCAATAAGAGCATTTAATAATATTTCAAGAGATTGATTAGAAAGATTAATAATTTCTCTACTGATATGTCTATCTTGATCATATAATCCGAAATTATCTTTAAGATACATCCATAATGATTTATGATATATAGTTATTTCTACAGTATTATCTCTTTTATCTGTTCTTTGATTATATTGTAAATTAAGTTTATCTATACAAGATAGTATTTTATCTAAAATATTTTTCTTTTTTTGAGTAATCGATATACAATATTTACCAGCTTTTGCAGGATTTAAACTACCTTCACTTATAAAGTATCCTAAAAATTCTACAAATGCTTTTGTATCAAAAGATAAAATGTCATTATTTCCGTTAGTATATCTGGATTCTACATACGGAATAGTAAATGTTTTATTATTGTTGTTATTGTTTATGTATCCATTTGTTTGTTCCATAAAATAGAAGTTTTGAATGTTGCTATTATATAAATCAATAGCTTTCATTTTCTTCCATTTCATTTTTTCTGTCTTATGTCCATTAGTGCATACCCACATGTCATGTTGTGGTGATACCATAATGTCCATATGTTTAGAACGAAAATGTACCATTTTACCAGTGTAATGACTAACAAATTTCATTAAATCATCATTTGGTTTATGGTATTCTATATAACCATTTTCTGGATTAAATGTTGCTATTTTATCGTTTTCAGTGATTTCATACCAATATTTAAATCCATTATCAGTTAATGTTTGTGTCTGCTCGTCGTAACAGTTTCCTCTTCCAAACATTATTTCTGGAATTCCAAGTCCAGAAAAGACTCTCGATTCCATATATTTAAGATACGGTTCTGCATCAATAACTTTGTCTGAAGCAATAGGCTTTATTTCTACTCTTTCAGTAGTAACAAGCATTGACTCAACATCCATATCTTCTGCTTCAGTTTGGATATCTTCAACTTCTTTTGAAGTTCCTGTTGCTTCTTCAGTTCCTACTCTAATGTGATAGAAAGGATAAACGTTTCTATACATCATTTTTAGAACATTTTCTTCTGCTCTTCTTAAAGCTTTGACATCTGGTATTACTGGCACTAAAAAGCTAGTACCATATGCATTACCTTTTTCTCTTTTATAATAAAAATGTACTACATCTTCTGGCGCAAATTGTTGTTTACCTTTGTCAGTTTCCTGTTGCCATTCTGTTATAGTACCATAATCATCTCTTTTACATTTAGTTACAGTAGCATTGGCACAAAAGTAACCAGCAACTGGGTCTTTTCCATATAATCCTTGTAAATTAACACCTTGAGGAAAAGCATTTGGGTCGTTTGTTCTTGCTTTAACGACCATACAATTTGCATATTTTACAACATCTTCTGCAATATCAAGAAGAAATTGATTAGTAGGTGTTGCTGTTGCTTCTGCTATATAAGCAAGTCTCATTTTCAAATAATCAACTATATTAGAATCAGTACCATAGAATTGATATCCTTCTTTAAATATCTGATCTATATATTTATCAACACCTTGCCTTACATAAGCATCTTTATTATAAGCATCTTGTAATTCAGTTAATTCAAAACTAGGATCTTCAAAATCAGTATCACTGTTATCTTTGTATACTATTTTGCCTACTATTTGACTAGCTAATTCTCTTCCTGTTGCTCCTCCAGAATTTCCAGACGCATCTTTAGGCAATAATTCTTTGAAAAAGCGTTTAGCTATCATCAATTTAAATTTATTCATAATTTCGCCTTTTTAATAGTATTCATATTATAATATATATCTAAATGTTAACTATTGCTACTTGTTGAACGAGAAAGTTTCTGTAAATTGTATTTTTGCTTTTCTAAATCAGTAATATGATTTAAATAATTCTGATTATACATTAATACTCTACTAACATTTTTAATAGCATTATGTACTTTAGCTGAATATTCAGTTACTTTTCTGCCTAAGAATTTAGAATCTGGATTCTGTTGGAATAATTCATATACATCATTTAAGTGTTTTCTAGATTCATAATAATTATACATTGCTTTTTGTATCAATTCTAAATCTTCATTTCTTATATATCCTCTAGAACGAATAGTAAGTTCTTTTTCAACTTCATCAAACATTTCTTTTATAATATCCATATCATTACTGGTAGCTTGCGTTTGTTCATGACTATCAATAACTTTTGCACATTTTATTGCACTTTTATTATCTTGGAATACTGTAAAAGATATTAGTTTATTTAGAATAGCATCAAACGATATAGTAAGATAATTAATTCTACCATTAGTACCGTTTCTTTCCATTAGTTTCATATTATTTATATATGATTTATCTATGCTTTTTGCTTCTTCTAAACTAATTTTTGGATTACCATAATATACATTTTTAAAGTTATTTGAAAGATTAGATAATTTATTTTCTATATACGCTAAATGATTAATTAATGATGGTATAACAGAACCAGTTACAGAATTATATTTATCTTCGAATTGAGATGTAAAATCAGTATTTTTACTTTCTCCAGCGTCTATTAATTTATTAATATCATTATATGGATTGTAAACAGTTCCAGGTTTAGCATTGTTTAATATAACTTCATTATTAGATAATCCATTTAAACCTTGAGATTGATAAAAAGGATTATCTAACAATGCTTGCTCTTCTTTAAATTTTTCAGCTAATTTTTCTTTTAGTCTTTTAATATTTTTCAAAACATAATTTATATCATTAATTACATTTGAAGGTACGTTGTCTGTAAAGCCATTCAAAGTTTTTGTATATAAAGTAGTATCTTTTTCTGGATCATAGTTTTGTTCTTCGTCTTGTCCAGATATAAATTCTCCAACGGCTGTACGTGGTTTCTTATATTCTAATTTTGGTTGATAACCAATAACATTAGAATCATTATCTAATTGTTTTAAAATATGTTCATCTGCCATTTTACCAACCTCTATTAAATTCAGATGGATAGAAATTCTTTCTTCTAGCTCTTGTTACAGTAACAATACCATCTGTTCCAGTTCTTCTTCTTACAACTGAAACAGGAATTACTTTTAAATCTTCTTGTTTATTATTAATCTGACGATCTTCTATTCCAAAATTACGTTTATCAAGAACACTTTCTATAAAAGCAATTTTAGATGAATAAACCTTTTTAAGTAATGTATCATATTTTTGAGCAAAGATTAATAATGCAAGATTCATAGCATCAATAGCATGTTCGTTTTCGCTTGAATAAGTAGGTAAGCCAGCCGCACTTATAGACTTTACTCTGTACTCTTCAAGTTCTTCTATCATGTATTTATCTGAAGGGTCTAATATTATTTTTTGCTTTTCAAATATATTTACAGAGTTATTTACCATAAAAGGTTTAATCTGTTTTTCATCTTTTTTACGTGTATATGGGTCAATAACTTCTATTTTTTGAGCAAACTGATATCCAACTACTTTTTCAGCAAGTTTTGACTCTGGATGTTGTTCACCATATCTATGGAATAACTCTAATTGTGTTTCTCCATATCCACGATCAATTGCAATCCAATCAAATTTATATTCTCTATTTAATTCGATTACTTTATTCATCGCATTAGTATATGTAAATTCTGAACGAGCAATTTCTATTCTAAAAAGGACTTTAAAGCATGGATTAATAGTTCCATTTTCATTTTGATGGAATCTATCATATTCAATACATACCATATTTGTTGCATTAGCATATTTATCCCAATCTATACCAAGCAATCTAATATTTTGTCCTTGAGTACGTTTCAAATATGCTTTACGTTCATCTTCTGGCCATTTAGTAATATATCTGTGTTTAAGTCTTTTACCTTCTTCGATTGCTATTTGAATATATTGTTTTTGATATACTCCAAGTTCTTCTTCACCAAATTCAGCAAGAACTTCTTGAGCATATCTCATTTCTGATAATTCATCTCTTATATCTTCAATATAAGTTTGATTTGTATCTGGATTAATTTTTAATAATTCTTTATTAACATTTGATGGAGCATATATTTCTGTCCATCCATTACCTTCTCCAACTTTTCTTTCAGTAACTTCAAATCCAGTAAAACTATTTGTTTCAATATCTTTTTTTGTTACATGATATTTTTTAGATGCGTCTTGACACCATCTATAATATTCTTCATGTTTACCAGAAGGAGTTGATGCTGCAATTAATTTTATACGTTCTGGGTCTTCATTTCTAATATTTAAAATATTAGTAATTTGATTAGAACCAATATAATCACACTCGTCTAATATTAATACATCTGCTCTTTGTCCACGAGAACTATTTGCTCCACCAGAACTATTATTAGCTCCAGCAGTAAGACCTAAAATACTACTAACTACACCATTAATTGTAAAGCATATATTATGACTAACATCTCTTGTTACTAATGATTGTAATAATGGCGATAAATCAATTAATTGATGTAATCTTTTAAATATTAAATCAATCTGTGTTTCATAAGGAGTTGCAATTAAAATATCATATTGATTATTAGGCCCTTTATTATATTGAGTATATGCAAACCATAATATCAAAATACACATTGATTCTGATTTTCCAAGTCTTCTACCAAGTCTAAGTACTAATTTTTTTGATTTTTTACCTTCGACAATGATAGGTTCTTGATAATCTCTAGCCTCCCAGTTTAAATAAACTTTAGCCCAAAGAATAGGATTGTCAGTAACAATATATTCAAGAGCATATGCTTTTGATTTTTTAAACTTGTTCATGACATAATTTACTCTTTTTTTTAGTTGTTTATCTAAAGGCTCTAAAAGAGTAATCATATGGTCAGCTTCTTTATCATTTAATTTTGATATTAGTTGTTGCTCTGCCATGTTTATCCTCTATGTTTTATTTTATATTTAAACTCTCTAATTCTCTTTTCATTAAATAATACAAGATAATAACCTAATATAAAAACAATTATTCCAGGTACAATACAAAGAAACGTTAATTCCGTTAATTGATCTTCTCCTATAGATTTATCTATATAACTATATATATAGGTGCATAATAACAATATAAATACATAAATAAAAGAACAAATATATAACAACATACCTATTCGAAATTTGAATAATGCTTTTTTATATAGTTTTTTCTCTTCGTTAGATAGTTTCGTATATTCAATATTCATATTTTTATAATCCTAAATAATAATTTCTTGCTTCATTACCAAATGCAGAATTTATATTTGCTCCATTAGAACGAATAGCATTAAGAGAACGCTGTCTCATTGTATATCCAGCTGATGTCATATTAAAATGACCAGAACCAATACCTTTAAGATTATTTGTTCCTTGTCCTATTTTTGCGCCTGTATTAATAAAACTTTGAGCAGCTAAATTAGCACCAACAGTTAGTCCAGCTAATGCTAAAGAACCACCAATAGATGGTAATATTCCAGCATTACCCATTGCGCCATAAAACATTTCTCCAGCAACAAAATCAATACCACCTTTCATTGCAGAAATAGCAATATGATCTCCTTGTTCTTGAGAATGTTTAAACGCATTTACACCAGAAAAAACATTAAATGCATCACCAACAAAGCCACCCATTATTAATAAAGGACTAGCGTTTTTAGGTAATAATTTATTAACCATTGTATTGCTCATTTATATTACCTCATACCATAAAAAGCAGATACAAAGTCAGCGTCTACTCCAAATTCATCAATATTGTTTATAATACCTTCATCAGTAGTGTGTAACATTTTAGCTAACATATCTGATTGTACATTAGGATCGCTTGTAGCTTGTTGAATAGCTTCTACTGCTCCAGATGTTACATTATGAGTCATTCTAGCTGGGCCACCTTCATAACTTATTGGGCCCATTTTCATACGATTATGTTGTCTTAACATTTCAGAACCTAAAGAAGCACCAGCTCCAAGTGCAAAGCCAGCACCTATTCCAACTTTTGTAAGCCTATGAGGGATTAATATAGAAGTTAATCCTCCGCCTTCTTCATATGTTCGGTTAGGCTCAAGAAAAATACCCATATTATTTCTCCATATATCATAAATCAATTAAATCTTTAAAAATTATCCATTTATCTTCTAATTTTTGAGATTTTTCCGTATTTTTATCATTTTCTTCTGAATTTATGTCGTTTTCATCAACTTTTTCTACTGAATTTATGTCGTTTTCATCAACTTTTTCTACTGAATTTATGTTGTTTGTATCAACATTTTGACTTGAATTTGTATTATTTCCTTTGTTTTGACTAGATTTTATGTCATTTTCTTCGTTTTGTTGGTCCGAATTTATGCTATTTTCTTCAATAATATTACCTTCGTCATCAAATTCGATATCCATAATGTCACATGTTGACTTATTATACTTCTTTTGAAGCTCTTGCATTTGCTGGAATATACGTACAGCTTCATCTGAAGCAGTTTCTTTACGTTTATCAACAGCTTTGTCTTTCCTAGTAGCATTTAATTGATTAAGAAGTTTAATCTTTTTATCTTGTAAAGTTATTAAAAATTCTGATTCTGGAGTAACTACATTGCCATAATAAGCATTGCACTTTTTATCAACTTCAATAAGTGTTTCACTCATAAAATCTCCAGATAATGCAATTTTATTTTCTACTCTTAAAATCTGAATTTCTATATCAACAAGGTCTTTAATTAAACTTGCATCAACTAAATCTTTAGCTGCTATAGTTTCTCCTTCAATATTTATATTGAAATGTTGACACCATTGATTAAATCTTGTTACAAGTGCTGCTATTTCCATAGGACATCTACATCCTACTGTTCTTTCAGAAGGATCAACCATACATACATCTTTATATGCACAATCTTGTCCTCGACATAATATAGGAACAGACGCAAACATTCCATGTTTAGTAAAATATACTCTACTTATATTGCTAATTTGTTTTGTTTTTTCTTTATTTAATCCCCACATTGCAGCTAATAATTCTTCGCCAGATTTATTAGTAACATCTGGCAAAGAATTATTATTGTTAAAATCTATTTGTTTTTTTGTAATTGCATTAGTATTAGCCATATTACTTAATTCCTTTATAATATTTTAGAAAGACCAAAACCAGTTATACCACTAGAAGCTATTGCTCCAGCTGTTGTTAAAGCAACACGATTATCAATATCTTTTCTCTCTTTATTAAAATCTTTATTGATTTGTATTCTAGCTTTTCTTGCTTTTTTAGAATTTCCAGTGATACTGTTTAAAGATTTTAATCTATCTTTTTCAAGATTTTTATCTAAAATTGCGCCTGTTATTGTTCCAACACCTAATGCTCCAGCAGAGATTCCAGCAACACCAATAGCAATTTTTTGGTTTAATGGACTCATACTCATTTTGTATTCCTCTAAATATTAAACGCCACTACCTTGACCAGCTTTCCATGTTGAAACTTTTTTAGCAATTTTAGAAATACTGTTTGATGTATTGTCAAAAAGTCTTGGGTTATTATAATAAGCTCCACTAATACTTCCATATGTCATACCAAGCATACCACCGCCAATAGCTCCTTTAGCTGCTCCTCCAAGAATAGTGTCATTATCACTTATTCCACCACCAATACCACCAAGTACAGCACCAGTAGCAGAACCAACTGCAAGACCTTCAAGACCAGCACCTAAAGAATTTCCTATTCTTCCAGAATTTGCCATGATACCTTCGTAAAATTGAACAGCTGTTTTTCCACCAGTACTTTTCATTAATGCGTTATAAGCTTGGTTCGATACAGTTTCACCTATTTGTTTCGAAGCATTATCTGCATAATTGTCAATTACTCTAGCGGCGGCTGTTCCATTTTCAACACCAAAAGCAGCAACATTTACGGCAGCATTTCCTACTACGTTTCCAACATTTTGGATTATTGAATCGATATTCTTAACGTTCATATGTACTCCTTATTTACCTAATAATGAGTTAACATTGGCAACAGTATTAGAAAGTATTCTAGGATTATTATTAAAATAGCCACTGGCTCCTCCACCAATACCTCCTAAAGTACCACCAAAAAAGCCACCTTTTATAGCACCACCAATCATTGATTCATCTTCATCCATTGCTCCACCAATGCCACCCATAACAGCACCAGTTGTAGCTCCCATAATTGCTCCTTGAGCAGCACCACCAAGTATATTACCTGTACGTACAGCAGATGCTATATTTGCTACGTTGTCGTTATATAGACTATTATACATACTGTTACTATTTTTTAATTCTTTTAAAATATCGGCTGTTCCCATTGATGGATTACGTTTTTTCATATTTTTAATAAGATTTAATTGTTCTTGTTTAGCTCCTTTACTTATAGAATTAGAAATATTTGCTCCTATATCGTCTAACCTATTTGTAAATGTATCGCCAATATTTTGAGCTGATGCACCAATATTTTTAAATAATCCATTAGCGCCTTCATTTACAGCTTCATTAGCTCCACCATTTCTAGCCATTTGGCCAGCAATAGAGGATATATTTCCAAATCTACCAACAAGACCACCACCAACAGCGCCAGCTAATGCTCCAGTAAGAATCATTCCATTTTGATTATCTTCATCAGCTCCTGTTGCCATACTTGCTATACCACCAATACCAGCACCAGTAAGACCACCAACAGCTGAACCAAATAATGTACTTTTTAATCCTTTACTAGTTTGTTTATTAACAGCATCATTAACAGTATCTTTTATTGCATCTTCAGCTGTATCAGCAATAACATTATTAAGTTTATCAAGTTTTGCTTGAGCACCTTTTTTTACTGCTTGAGAAATAGCATCGTCACTAGCTTCATCTATTACCGATTGTAAAGTATTTGTTAATGTCTCTCTATATGCTTTTGATACTGTAGATGATGCATATTTACCAGCATTACTTATAGTTTCTCCTGCAACTTGAGCTGTTCCTTTAGCAAAACTTTTAGCAGCATTAGTACTTGCAGCAACAGTTGCTGCTCCTTTTCCAATACTACTTAATACTTTTTCTACCATATTGAATACCTCAACCTATAGTAAAACTACCACGATTTTGATAACCATTTTCTGGTCGTTTACCATAACGAATTTTGTTCTTTATTTTTTGATATACATTTTTATTAGAAGTATTAGTATGACCGCTTAAAATTGTTCTTCCATAAACATCATATCCAGATTGAGCCATTCTATATTGAAGATTAACATCACCAGAAGTAAGAGAGTCAAATGAAGCTCTATTGTATTGAGAATATTTATTTTTAGCTGTCTCAGTTTCAATACGTATTTGTTTTGCAAGTTCAGCTTTTATTTCTCTATCTTGTAAAATAACTTGAATTATATATTGAGCAGTTGCTCTGTCTAAACCAAGACCAGCTATCATAATTATTCTCCTTTATCTATTTTTATTGCACATAATGGACAACAAATTCCAGGGTCCTCTTTCCTACGAATATAATAAGTATTATGACATAAAGGGCATACAACAGATTGATCCTTTCTTACTTCTTTATTGTAAGTAGGAATGTTATGTAACTTTCTTATTTTTTGTACTGTAACTCTATTGTATTTTATTATGTCTGCAATTTCAGCATCTTTTAAACCTTCTTCTTGAGACAGTCTTCTGACTTCTTCAACTATAATCGGACTAGTTTTCATGCTGTTACCTCCTTATACATAAAATGTAATATATTTTTACTTTTACTTGATTATATGAAAATAAAAATATTTTAGCAATCTTTTATGTTAAAAGGTGGGCTAAGAATGATACTTAGCCCACCTTCTTTAAAGGAGATCAGCCAAAGCAGTTGAAACATAAGACTGATGCTACAAGAATGTTGTTTTAGTTTTATCCAAGGTTAATGGATATTATTAGTAGTATTTAGTAAGAAAATTAGATAAAAATACTTAGGAGATTAAATATTATAATAAGAATCATCTTAACTTTATTATATATAAATATATAAAATAAAACAACGCAAATTATATAATATGCAATTAGTAAAGTTCTAAATTTTAGTTTAAAGGTTTTATTGTATTTTATAGGTTTTTAAAGTTTTTATTCTTCTAGTGAAACTGATAATTGATGATGAAACAAATAATCTTTCATTTCATTATATGAATAATCTATTTTATATTTTGTTTCTACTGTTGAATATGCCTGTAATAAATTTAATTGCTTCTTACCATACATAAGGTCGTACATAATTTGTCCTACTTCATCAATGGAAAACTCTGTATTTAATTCTGTGCTCTTATTCATTTAAACACCTCCTTATATTTTATAATATAAAGGTAATTTATATAAAAAGCTATTTGTTGTATTTTGCCAGAAATACTAAAAGATTTTTTCTTTAATAATTTTGCCCGTATTAGGGCAAAATTTTATATATATATTTTTTTGAGCGAAGCTCAAAAACTAAAATTTTATTTAAAATTCTAACCCCACTCCCTTTTATTTATACAAACATAATAATCAAAAAGATAATGACTATTGATTAGTTACGAGGCTTCTTTAGAAGCCTCGTCTAGTATCTATGTGTCATTTTTTAGTTTATTAATTTGTTTTATTTATTTCTTGTTGTTTCGTTAAAAAAGACTGTTTTTAGCTTTTAGATTAGCTGAGGTGTAGCTTTAGATTACATTTCGCTTTTATAGTGAATTATATACATATTTGGGGAGGGAGACACTTTCTTGTTTTTTCAGTGCACTTCTAGTTCGGAACCCCACCCCCTTACACAGAAAGAAAAGGAATTCTTATTCAGTGCAAGACGAAGGTGGAAAAAATCAATTAGCCTACAAAGGCAGAAGGAGTGCATATGAAAAAGAACAACACACTTAAGAAGGTAGCAAGAGGAATAGGATTTTACACATTATCACTAATGTTGTTGGATCGTGTTCTTCCAAAACACGACCATATGTATGACATAGGAGACTATGTTGTACATATAAACGAGCATACCATGCGTGGCAACAACATGATAGCTGAGACACGTACACGTTTTGGCAATGATGTATATGTTGCTACAGGTGGGTTATTTGAACTCTTTCCAGAGGATGTACGTAAGTGCATCCTTGCCCATGAAGTTGGGCATCTAGTACTGGAAGGAGGTATGCCAGAGGACATGACTACATATGCGTTAACTCGCATAGTAGGATTGTGTCCTAAAGCAGAAAGAGTAGCAGATTCAATGTCTGTTGCTCTATATGGCAAGAAAGCAACATTAAAGATGTTGTGTTCTTTGTTTGCTATTACGTTAAGCCCAGAGAGTTTAATAAGAATGGCTAACGTACTGCTTAGTAAATAAACAATACACAGTAAAACTGAATAAAGCCTATATGATACTTAATTGATCATATAGGGTGAGGTGTTGTCACGAATAAACACAATAACAATAAACTAATAAATACTTATGGTGCTACCTACCTAGTGAGAGAAAGGAGAAATTATGTTTAATAATTTCTTTAACACATTTGCAACTAACAACACAACAACAAAGAGCTTTGCAGAAAGAATGCGTGAAGCTCATGAGAGAGGCATCAAGAAAGGAGATGAAATTTCTGCAAAGCTTGGTTATGGCATGGGTTATGCCTCTACAACCGTTGTTGAAGAGGCGAAATACTTTGCATCTAATGTTGCAGAATCCATCAATAATAACAGCTTTGTAGAGTCCTTCAAAGAGGGCTACTACAACGGAAAGAACGATGCTTATGAAGCATTCGTTCAGCGTTGCGAAGAGCGCGAGAGAAAGGTTCGTGCCAAGATGGACGAAGAAGCTGCTAGAGAAGCAGCTGATGAACTCTGGGATGAGTGCGACTTTGAAGACAATGAATCTGTTGTTGGAGAGGAAGTAACAAATACAGAATATGAAGAGTCTAAGTGTCATACATTCGATAACGTTAAAATCTTAGACAAAGATGGTAACGTTATGTATATAGAAATGTAATCCATACACCATGTTGGCGTAGAGGGGGTTCGATTCCCCCTCATGGTGTTTGCGTACAACGTAGAATTAACGCACCTACAAAAATAAGGACTAGGACTCGCCTAGATATAACCATTAATTCTATTTTTATTGCTGAAAGGCAGAAGGAGGACTATATGTCAAACACAACTAACAACGTAACAAAGGTAACTCTTAGAGAAACTCTTGCCAATAATGGTATTACTCTTACTGATACAGAGTTTAAGAAAACCAAGAAAGACGACTTGATTCGTCTTCTTGGAGCTGTAAAAGTTAAGGATAATGAGCAGAAGGTAGATAAAGCACGTTTGAGAGAAAGGAATCGTGTTGCCCTTTCTCTTGTTGTTGCTTGGGTGTATCAGACAATACATCCATTCAACAACAATAAATGCTTGTTCTATAAAGCAAAAGATCCTAAGTACACAGGGCTTTGGCTTGCTGAAGGAAGGCGTCTTGCAAGAGTAACTGGGGATATACTTCAGCTACTCTATGGACGTTTTGCATCAGAAAAACAATATATAGAACAAGTTGGTAAAGCTTATGACTTGATGGTCAAGGCTAAACTTTGCCACAAGAATGGCGAGTATATCGCTATGAATGATACTGAACGTGCAAGATGCGTTCGGTATTATAATAGCGATAGAGACTTTATTAGAGACTCTATCGCTATTTATGAGCAATTCGTTGCTCGTAAGTAACCTATTAGTAACTTAGTTATGCTATTGCTATGCAATAGCATAACTTATTTTTAGTCATTTGTCAAGATATTAAAAATCATTTTTAAATCCTTAAAAAAGGTCAGTGGAGATAGTATCAAGAGCTGGGAGAAGTTATGTTAATATTAGCAGAAGCAACAAGAAGATTAAATTTTGACAGCATGGACAACGATTATAATAATCTGTTTTATCGTGCTGAAAACGATGTACAGCAAGATGTAATTGCTGTTACAGAGAATTTCATCATTTGTATTTGGAGTTGTGCTGTTTTAGATAGCGAGATCAGATTATATGATCATAATTATAATCTGATTGCTAAGCAGACTTTATATCCAAATAGATTACCTTTTGATAAATGGTCTTCTTATGTGTTTGGAGAAGACGAAAGATAAAAAGGTTTTGTTATAAGCAACTTATAGGAATACATGCCTATATTTAAGTGTTATCATTTAACCAATAAACAACATAATAGTGCAACAATTATACTATTCTGACCAGAAAGTGTGGTTTCCTTTTATACTGGTATATAGTAAAGTTGCACTATTATGACATTTGGTTCTATATAACATAGCTTATGGCAGATTATTGTTGTAGTTTTATTTGAAGTAACTTGGTTATGCTATTGCATAGCATAACTCATATTTATCCATTTGTCAATAGTTGGAGGTAAAAAAGATGGATAATTTTGATGTTAAGGTAACACGTAGGACTAGATATACGATTCATTTCAATATATATAATAAGGAGTATATATTGAAGGATAAAGGCAAGATCAAGAGGGATATTGATCTTGTTAAACACATTGTTATAGAGACTCTTATTGGGATTGCAATAGGAGCTTTACTGAGTTTCTTCCTATTATATATATATACATCAGATATATATATAGGAGAAACAAACAGCAACATAATAAATACAAATACATCTAATATATATACAGATAGTAATTATGATACTCATACTAAGTATATAGATATAGATAGTAATACTCATGTTGCTTCTATTGCTCTAGATGCTTATAAATGAAAGACTAAAGCTAGTCTTAAATAACCAATAAAACAAGACTAGCTATTCTATATTAACTTAGACTAGGCTTTTTATTAATATATTATATTTTTATTTAATAAACATATAATAGACTAGGGTTTTATATTAAATATATAGACCTTCGGTTTTAAAAAGCTAGTGCTCTGTTAATATAGCTTATATATAAATATATATATAAATAGCCAGTAAATAATAGCTTTGTATCGCTTATTATCTACTGGCTTATTATATATTTATATTAAATTTAACTTGCTTAACTTGCTTAACTTGCTTAACTTGCTTAACTTGCTTTGCTTGCTTTGCTTGCTTTGCTTGCTTTGCTTGCTTTGCTTGCTTTGTAAGCAAAGTATAATATAATTTTTAGTATTTGTCAAGAGAATATATTAAAATATAGACTTTTGAGCCTTTTAGAGTGTTGTTCTAGGCAATTTCAAAAGTTGATATTTATAAAAGATACGGGAGACTGATTATCCCCTTCAAAATATAAATCTTTCTTGGCAAAATGTAGCTTATATTGATATTCATATATTTATAGAGTTAATTATATATATTTACTTATTCTTATATTTTATATATCTATATAAGCTTACCAAACAAGAATATCTTTATATATCTTATATATCCATATAATTTTATATTCATATATTCTTGTATATCTTATATATTTATACTCTATATATCTTTACCTTGAATTTACTTGATATTTTTATTATCTTGCTTGGTTTTATTTTTCTTTTTATCTTGTTTTTTTATTCTTATATCAAGTTAATTCTTAGGTGAAATACAAAAGGTTTATATAAAAATTATACTTATTTTCTTTATAAAATCAATATATAAACCTTTAAGGTATAAATATATATATTTATTATTTCCTTGAACAAGGGTACTAATATATTTTTCATATTTTTATTATTTTTTTTATATGAAAGATATATTAGTACCTTTGTTTATTATTTTATTGTCTTTTGTTTCCAGAAAGGAGAAGAATATTATGGAAAAGAAAGAAAAGCAAATGTCACCTGTAGTAGCAGAAGTTAGAGAATCTCTTGGCATTGAATACCAAAGAGTTCTGACATGGTATCACATCATACATCCTCATATTAATAGAATGCGTGATGAGCATTACAGAGAGATGGAAATAGAGTGGAAACTCTGTAAGGCTGTTGAAGGCATGATAGAGATTGACGAAAAATCTTCTTTATCAACATGTACTGTTGAAGAACAGTATTTAGAGCGTACTTATCGCTTCTTTATAAAGCTCTTTAACGGTGACAAGAATGCTAAGCACGATGACGCTGAGAAAAGAGCATATATCGCTGAATGTATGGCTCAGTTCACTCGTGAAACCAGTACTGAAACTCTTCACAAGAATTCTATTTCTCTGCTGAAGATGTCCATGGAAGATATCCAGTTTGACTCTGCTGGAAATGCTGTATTTGATTCCAGAAACGCTTCTGTATTTATTGGTTCCAATATTCAGAACAAATCCAAATCTATGCGTTGGGTTGCATCATCTGAAGATGGAATTTCTCGTCTTCTTGAGAAGTATGGTTTATCACAGGTCATCGTCTTTATGGGCGAACAGGGAAAGACTGAAGAAGACAATGCTACATTGTTGTCCACAAAGGAAAATATATTCCTTCGTGGTATTACTGACATCGCATCTGGAAAGCATTATATGTGCTCAGCTCCGTCTGCTTCTTCCACCAGACATGCTGATTTTCCTTTTATTGAGGCAAATTCAGCAATTGATGTCTTTAAGATTTGGTGTGAAATCACTGGTTTTAAGACAATAGAAGACCTTGTTAAGGGTATAGGGTCCTTCAAAGACGGAAAATATATTGTGAATCTTGCTAAGTTGAAGGCAAGAATAGCAATGAGAGGTTCTAACAGTTTTGATACTTATCAGACTGTTAAGAATCCTAACGTCCTTTGGAAATTGAAGCATCCGAACGTTGATTATGTTCGTGATGCTTCTGGTACAACTTCTGTTCCATATAAAGGAATCACATCTCCTGGTGTTTTAGAGATGAAGAATCCAGATGGAACAGTTACAACAGAGAAAGTCTAATGTCTCTCTCCATATTACATATCAATTAATCCTTTATTTGTAGGATGTAGAAAGGGCATCCTTGGGTGAAAATCCCTAAATATTATTACTATGAATAACAACACAGTTAAGGAACTTAGAGAAATGGCAAAGGTTGCTGGTATCGTTGGTTACAGCAAAATGAAGAAAGCAGAGCTTATTGATGCTCTTACTAATGTTGCTGCTAACGAGATACTTGCTGAATCTCCTGTATCAGCTGTCGAGGAGCGTAAGACTATTCCTGGTGATGGAATGATGATATGCTCATTCACTTATGCTGCTACTATGGCATGTGCAATGCGAATAATTACAGAGAATGAATATGAAGTTTTCTGTAATCTTATTGCTCATGTTAACTCTCTTGAAGAAGCTTATGAAAATGTTAAACTTCGTAAGCTGATTCAGAAAGTACCTTCTGTCTTCCAGATTAGACATGAAGGTTGCAAGGGCATTGTGGTTAAATACCCTCTTGAGTTCATTCCAGAACTTAAAGAGAAAGACCTTGTAATTACTGAAGGAGCTAGAAAGTTTGCATCTACTGACTGGGAAAATGCTCCTTTGGAGGTATGTAACTATCTTAAGAGAAAGGACGAATGGGTTGCTCTGAATCCACAGTTTATCCAAGCTCTTAAGTTTGACAATCCAAACGCTCTGATTCCAGTTGTTGATTTCTGGTTTAATAAGCTGGAAGAGAGCGTAAATGACATTGCCAAAGCACAGGAATTCCATGGCATTATCTCCAGTGCTGAAAGCAATAGCGACACAAATTCAAATCTTGTTATTGCACTTCGCAATTCTGCTGATTTAATTGATGATTTTCAGATTATCAATTGGAGAAAACAGCAGTATGAGAAGTTCATTACTGATATGAAAGTTGGTCGTATTCTTGTGCCTGGAGAATATACATATATGGTATGTGACCCAGCATATATGCTCAACAGCATTTATGGTCTTCAGCTTAATGCTCTTAAGTCTGGAGAATACTGGTTCAATAACCATGTAGGATATGCTGGAGCATTCCGTTCTCCATTAATCGCTCCTTTTGAAGCACAAAAGTTCAATTGTGTTGAAAGAGAAGACTATTGGTTCTTCAAAGATATCGTAGTATTTAATGGATATGATGGTGCTTGGGAGAACATGGGGGGCGCAGATTTTGACGGCGACACTTGTGCCATTGTTCCCGACAGTACTGACCTTGGCAAAATCATCGTTGATGGTATTCGCTCTATGAATTACGTTGTTTGGGAATCTGGACTATCAGCAGTTAAGGAAGAGTTTTCATGGGAGAACATGGCAAAGTTTAACGCTAAGGTTGCGAAAGTAGACCGTACTGGCGTTATTACAAACTATGCATCCAGAGCTATGGATATAAGCAATCATCTTGAAAGCGCTATTTGCTTTGCTAAGAAGATGAATTGTGTAGGTATCTATATGGTTCATCCATCTGAGGTTGACAACTCTTCTGAAATGAAACCTCATGTGGTTCTTATCAATAATCAACGCTATTTTGCTATTCGTGGTCTCGTTCATGCTACTCAGAACAAAGATGGCGTGATTATGTATGATAACGAAGGCATCTATGGCGTTAAAACTTTTGACCAGATTCAGCAGATTTCTGATGAATATCTGGCAAAGGTTGAATACTTACGTCTTATGCAAGGAAGAGAAATCGACTCTGCAAAGACTGGCGTTGCCGCTGAAGGAACAAGTGGACTTGATTTCGTTGACTCTGTTAAAGTCGAGTTCACACCACAGGAAATGATTACAAGAGTTGAAGTTCTTGGTCGTCCTGTAGCTAAGTTCGCTCAGCTTAATAAGTATCAATCACTGTCTCCTTTGGCAAGAGTTCATGACTATGTTGAACAGAAGAGCCTTGAATTCATGAATCGTTTTGCAAATGGTTCTGACAAGGTTGCTCTTCTTCTTAAGCTTTTAACAGCTGAAGAGAATGCTCAGCTTAAAATGAATGTTGCTTTTGCTGATGGACGCACAATGAGTCTTCTTGACTATCTGAAAATTCGTAAGACAGAATATGGCAAGAAGTTATCTGAAGTGTTCAAGGCAGAATTGCCAGAAGAAGAATTGAGAGAAGCCATTAATGGTCTCAAAACAAGTGAGATTGATACTCTTGGTCAGCTCTCAACCAACCTTAATGTCAATGCTGAAGTTATCGCAGTTGCTTGTTATATTGTTGCTTATACAAAGGACGGTAACTTTGGAACTGGTCTTACTTATGGTTGGTTATTATTTAATGAACTTCTGTCTGTATTCACAAGAAACAACAAGAAGTTCGAACTGTACAGACTTCCTCGTTATGCTGAAGAAGTTTCAGTATCTGCTGGATATCTTTATGTTAACGACAAGAAGTACGCTCCTATCGACAAGGTTGATGATTGTGAGTATGTGCCTGTACAGTTAATCAATGGCAAGCCTTATGCACTAATCCATAAGAGAAGTGAAAAGGTTGTTGCTGTTGTTACAAGCAAGAATATTGGTGCTGTTTATACAATCGATATGATTTATGGCTTTAAATATTCTTGTGGTTCAAAGGACGAATGGAAGAGAATTGTTAAAGAAAACGGTTATGTATTTACTGTTGACCTTGACGAGAATTCCAGATTGTCCATTATGGTAAATGGCCAAGTTATCGGCGCTATAAAAGCAACTGTAACTGACCTCCACATTGCTGAACTCGTTGGACATGAGGTAAAAGTTATTGGTTCTCCAAATTATAAGGAAACTGATAGTACAATTGCTAATCTTGTTGTCCGCATAGTTAAGTAACATATTGGGAGCATCCTGAAATATAGGATGCTCCCAAAAAAATTATCTCAAAGAGAAATAGAAACGCTAACGCTTTAATATAGAAACGCTAACGCTTTAATATTGAAAGGAGAAGAATTATCATGAATAATACCTTTTATATGTTAGTTGCAGGCTCTAGAGGTTTTAATAACTATCCTCTTCTTAAAGAGAAGTTAGATTATTTATTACAGAACCAAAGAGACAAAGAGATACATATTGTCTCTGGAGGTGCCAAAGGTGCAGATACTCTTGCTGAATGGTATGCAAAAGAGAGAAACTACCAAATGCATGTATTCCCAGCTGAATGGGATAAATTTGGTAAGTCCGCTGGATATCGCAGAAACGAACAAATGCATCAGTTCATTGCTAAGTTTTCAAATCGAGGATGTGTTTGCTTTTGGGATGGAGTATCAAAAGGCACTCAACATAACTTCGAATTGTGCAAGACTTATGGTACTCCTTTGCGTATCATTATTGTGTCTTAAAGAGAAGCCACCTAACGGTGGCTTCATGAAAAGTAATATATCATATACGATAAAGTACGATAAAGGAGAAGAATATGGATACATATACAACAATCGGAGAAGTTATCAACGAAATCCTTTTCGATATCGAAAATGGATATGAGCTAGAATTAGGCTCTTCGTTTGATAAAATAATCAAAGAATTACAAAAAGGAGAAACTGTAACAGTTTGGAAACAAACAATGGCCTGTTCGTTTCCAAAACGATACAGACTCAAGGAGAGTGATTAACTATCACTCTCCCCTTTTTTTAATTCTGCCTTAATTTAGACAAGGCTATTTAGAAAGGATAACAAAATGAAAATTTTGGAAACAAATATGGACATTTTTTATCTTCCCAAAACAACAGAAGCTGTTTGTATAACAACAAATGGAATTGTTGATAAAAACGGTAATGCTGTTATGGGTAAAGGTATTGCTTTACAAGCAAAGAATCTATTTCATTGCGAAGCATTATTAGGAAAATATTTAAAACAATATGGAAATCGTTGTTTCAATCTAGGTCAGTACAAAAGAGACAGCGAGATATTTACATTATTTTCTTTTCCAACTAAGCATCATTGGAAAGATAATAGCGATATTAATTTAATATGCAAATCAGCAGAAGAATTAGTTGAGATGTGTAAGAAATTTAATATCACTAAATGTTATCTTCCTTTAGTTGGTTGTGGTGCTGGCAATTTATCATGGCCAGTTGTTGAGCCATGGTTAAGTAACATATTGTACAATGATATTTTCGTTGTTGTAAAGAAAGAGAGGTAAATATGAAGTTTACAGTAAAGCCTTCGGAGTTGAAACGTTATGACAACGCTCTTTTATTCGCTGTAATTAGGCTAACAAAAGAGAATAACAAAATACTTTATGAAATATCATCTAATGAGAAATCTGATGAATATAGACATAAAGTATTAAGAGCTATGTTTTCTATGAATTAACATAAAATCGCCTAACGGCGATTTTGTGAAACTATTGGCGCTTATATAGCAGTTTATCCGTTTTTCTAAAAAACGGCGTTATATGTAAAGAAATCACATTGCACATATAAGCAGTTAAGGAGGGTATGCATGTGAGAGCTATAGCACGACTAACTATAGATTGCTGAATTGTGTGGGGCTAGTCACCCCGATTATCTATAAACATTATTTATATTTTTATATTTTGTAAAGGAGAACACTATGCAAATCATTCTGAACGCTAACGAAAGAGATACTCTTAATAATCTTCTTGTAGGTACATTTAATACATCTTTTAAAGAGATAGCCATGTCTTCAGCTAATGTAATGAAGATTGAATATCGAAAAGATATCTCAGCTTGTACAGATACCGAAATGGTTATTACTATTGATGACCGTTACGTTATCGGTATGTACGGAGAGATGAATAAATGGTTGCCGTTTATCGTAATGTCAACAAAGTCTTTAATAGCTTCTGTTAAGGCATTTGGTAATGCTATGGATGATAAAGAACAGTCTTTATTTAAAGAAATTGGTGGTGAATCAAAATGATTCACAAAAGACGTATTCAAGGCAATATGATTACTTCCTGTAAAGTGAATTGTCCTATATGTAATCATGTTGCGTATTTCAGTGAAAGCTTAGTCTCTGAAGTTACAGAATGTCCTGTTTGTGGTTATGAACAGGACATTAATAAAGAGACAAATAAGACTTATATCCATTATGGATATGGAGTATTTTATGCAGAATTTGTTAATAAACCCTTTATGTATATTGTGTTTGACGAACCTATTTCCGAAAATGAAAAACAAAATCTTTTGGAAATAATGGATGATTTTTACATCATTAAAGAGAAATCATATTTTTATTTATATGATGTAAACAGAAATGAAATACAAATCTTAAAGGGTAACAAACCCAAATCATTTGATGATTATGTTGAAGAGAGCAAAGAGAAATTAAATTATGCAAAACTTCAATATTTATCAGATAATGACAATTTTATTCCATTTGAATAAGATTTCGCCCTAACGGGCGAAATATAGATAAAAATAGGGTTCCTAGAAAGTGAGGTTAAATATGTTACAAGGAACAATTTTAGGATATGCACCAAATGCATCTCAGAACACATGCGACCAGACTTGTCAGAATGCATATGAACAGACTTGCCAGAATACATACGAACAGACAGCTCAGAATACACAAACACAGGCTAATCAGCAGACAGCAGATAACGACTTAAATAGTTTCACAGCACAGTTTAAACAGATGTTTGACACTCTTACTGAAAATATTCCTAATGGAACTCACGAAGAAAAGAGTGCAAAGAACTTTTTCCAGAATTTTTCTGACTATATTGGAAGTCAGAGTTTCAAAAATAGTGTTAACGAAAAGGCGGAGAAGTATAATATACCGCCAAAACAGGTTGCTAAGAACTTTTTCCTTAAAGTGCTAGGCATTATTGGCGATGTTTTAGGTATCGTTGTTAACACTGTTTGCAACATTGTCGATACAGCTATAACAATAATGGCAACATTATTACATGCTGGTGTTAGCATAATTGCTAAAGCTGGAAATGCTGTAACATCTGTTATAACGCTTAACCAAACTAACGTTGTAACAGCATAATTCAAAGAGAATGCAACCTAACGGTTGCTTTATAGAAACAAATAATAATATTTTTATAGCCAAATATAATATGGCAGAAAGGACATTACTATGTCAATGAAGGTTTATGGAATCGGTAGAACTGTACGCATTATTCGCCCTTATAAGGTCGAGGTAAGAAACGGTAAGAACGGTAATTTTGAGTCAAGAATGGTTATGTGGACTCTTGCTACAGATAGAGAGTATACACAGGCCGTAACAAAGCCAGACGGAACTGTTGCACAGGAACGTGTAACTGATTTCGTTATCTGTAGAGCTACAGGCCCTGTTGCGGACAGATTCAACCAGTATTGTTCTGCTATGAAGAAGGACGAGAATGGTAACGACAAGCTTGTTTCTCGCAGACTCCTTGTTGAAGGACATCTTGAGCGTTATTCATCAACACGTACCCAGCAGGTACAGTTTGACAATGGAATGATTGCGAATGTATCTCTTCCAGAGGATAGAGAGATAATTGTTGTTGAAAGCATTCAGTTCCTTGATGCAGACCCAGTTAAGGCAAAGGCTTCAGCAACAACTGCTACTGGAACAATAGTACAGAACGCAACTACAGCACAGACTGTTCCAATGGCAACTCCAGTACAGAATGTAGCACAGCCAGTACAGAATGCAACTCCAGTCGCTAATGCTGTACCAGTACAGAACGTAGCTCCAGCACAGCCAGTTGCTAATGCAATTCCAGTTCAGAATGTAGCTCAGCCCGAAGTGCCTGTTGTTACAAATGTAAGTTCTGAAGTAGCACCGTTCTAACAAATGTTTAAGGGTGATTAATATTTTAATCACCCTTTTTTATGTCTATTTAAAATAGACAATTGATTACTTCACATAAGGTGAACGCTATATACTATATAATTTGGTATACAGTAGAAGCATGGTTCAAAACCATTAATCAATTTTCATGGGCGTGTGTCCATGGACATATACACTTCTTCTCCTTCCTCCGCTTACAACGAGACGATAAATGTCCGTTGTAGGCGGACATTATTTTTTGAACAAAGAGATGTTGCTTTACACAACATTTCTTGGTATCATTTTTTTAAACATGGACAAAAATAGACATGGCTTTTATATTAATTCATAAAGGAGAAAAGTTATGGCAAATGTAACAGACAAGGCTATTGAAAAACTTAGAGAGGATAAAGATTTTCAAAAAGCATTAAGTAAGTATGAAGAAGCTGAAAAACTTTCACAAGAACATTCTAGTAAAATTGCTCAACAACTTATAGATATATTAAATTTAAGTGATGAAAAACAAACAATAGAAGATGCTAGATTTAATCTTGTTGTTGCTAAAATGACAGCTGCAAAATTATTAGCTACTTTATCTAGTTTTAGTTATGTAGAGAAAGATTTTATGGATGCTCTTGTTAATGCAAGAAAATTAGTACAAGATGAACTAGTTCCAATGCTTATTCAAAAAGAACCTTGTGGTGAATGTGAAGCTTGTAAAAATGGTCATCCAGATCGTTGTTTAACTCCAAAAATAAGAGAACAGTATTGTGAATCTAGATTTTTACCATTATTATCAGATGCATTAATAGAATATGATGCATGGAGCGAAATATTATATCATAATATTCCAGCAGATAAAAAAGATATAGATATATTACAAGATATTAATGATGAATTTCAAAACAAAATGAATTCATAAATAAAATCAGTAAAGGAGAGTAATTATGTTAACACAAGAAGATCATATTAAACTTGAACAACAACAAACTGGTTTACTGGAGATAGACGCTAATAAATTTTATTTTGATAAATTAAGACCATTTCTTCAAGAATTCAATAAGACATATCATACAGATAGAGAATTAAATCGAACTATTGTAGAAGTAATCAACAAAGTAGACAGCGCACTTACAGATAAAAGATATAGAGATGTAGAAGATGCATATTCTAGTCTTTTAGGTGGAATACAAAATCGCAATTATACAATATCTGGTCCAATGAGATATGGTAGTGATGAAGAAAAGAAAGCTGTTAATAGTTTAATCGAAAAGTTTAATGATTTCTCTGTAATTTTAAAGTACGAAAAAGAAGAGGATAAAGAGAAACCTAAACTTCGTGATAGATTAAACTATCAACCACCTAACGGTGGTATTATGGGATATAATCTTGATGATTTATCCAATAGAGGGCCTAGAGAAAATAGAGAACGTATTCCTAATCCTGTTGTATTACAAGATAAGTATGCATATTAAAAACAAAATACGTTCTCAAGTAAAATTAAAAAGGAGAATGTATGCTTAATTTTGATGTTGATAATGGAAATGATTTAAAGCAGTTAATGCATTTTATGGAAAAGGACCAGTTTATAAAACTTACCTTAGAAGAACAAAACGCAGTTGTTGATGCTTTAATCAAACTTGCACAAGATGACGGAAACGTAAAAGTCATTGGTCTAATCAAAGATGAAAATGGTTCCAATATGACTCCTAAAGATATGATAGACAGAATAGGTCTAGAAAACTTTAGGAAAATGTTGCGTGATGCTATATCAGAAGGAGTTTTATCTACTCATAGCATTTCTTTAAAAGAATTTCGAGACCTTTGTGAAAAAGCTAGTAGTAATACTCTAACCGATGATGAAAAAGAAAAATTTGATGCATTAGTACAGAATCATTTTCATTATTCAGATAGAGATTCTTTACAGTTCACTACATTTGCATTAGTTCGTGCTTTTGTTTCTTTTGTAAAAAAAGATAGACAAAGCACAGACGATTCCGCTCATTTTATAGAAGATGCAGAACCTTTTATTTATAGTGCATATATAGCATTATTAACTTCTATGGTTACTAATAGTTCATCGTCTTTTGGGAAAATGTTTGAAAAACATGGATTTGATAAAGTTAAGTTATCTATAGATAATTTAACTTATAAAATTACTAATCTATTGATTGATTATTCAAAAGAAAACGATATAGAACCAGAACAATTATTAATGGCGTTAATGAATGCAACAAAAATACTTGCTGGACCTTTAAATACTAGTTTACATATAGACGATAATGTAAAAGAGTTGGATAATGATTTGATACAGATATTATTAAATGTTTTCGATTTAAATATTGAGAAACAAAATATTTATTCAAAGCATAATAGTGAGTCGGCTAACGCCGACAAATCGGATAATAAACAAAAAGATATTAGAAAATTATTATTTGATGATTGACAAATTGTTTATTGTAACCTAAAATAACACTTGCTTGTTTGTTCTAACAACTTTTCCTTTACAGGATTTAGTTGATATGTATAGTAGTATATAATTGCCAATACTCCTTTATATACTACTTCGGAATGTAGTTCAGTTTGGCTAGAACGCTTGGTTTGGGACCAAGAGGTCACAGGTTCGAGTCCTGTTATTCCGATTTCTTCTTAAGCCACAGATTAAGAAGAAATTTAAACTGCAAAATGCTGGTCAGCTGAATTACAGCATTGCATGACTCACTAAGTTTATCGCTGTTTAAAGGTGAGTTTTATTTTTTACTCGACTAGGCGAGAATGTACTAATCATTAAAGCTGTTAAGCCTAGTGCGTTCACTATATAAGTGAGGTCAGTTCGGTGGAACAAGAGTTGCAAATCTTGTTGGATGTAAAGTTAGGGCATACCTTTACATCGTCCTAAAGTTAACGAGTAAAACAGTAACAAAAGCCTACTTGTTAATGGCGGTAGTAGAAGATTGAAAAAGAATCAACGGCTGTCGCATTCTTTTGGAGTGTGATACTCCTATATCTATGTAGATGCTCTCGAAGGAATAGTTGGCTTAGCTCCAATTTTACATAGATGAACCGCATAAGCGGGCCATTTAAGGATCGGGCGTTGTTTCTCTGACGAGATAGAGTGCAATAGCTGATTGAGTTTTCTATCAGCTATTTTAGCGGATATGGCGGAATAGGCAGACGCACAAGACTTAAAATCTTGTGTTGGTAACAACGTATGAGTTCAAGTCTCATTATCCGCACTGGTAGGTTATATTCTTCCTACTTTAAAGAGATAATCTTTAGTGGCAACAAAAAGATAGATGATTCCCATGAATGTGGGGTAAGCAATATAGAGTGATGTTCTATAGTATCATCGTGTAAGAGTAAACTTATTTGCTTATGGAAATCAGCGTTTATGTGTTAGCTTAGAAAAACACGTTAAGCATTCTTAGCAAGTTGGCTTAAGGAATTATACTTGTAAGGATTGTAACCTTCTTCATCAGTAAACAACTTTAATTCATAGCAGAATGAATAATGGTTAAATATAATCTGTAACAGCTTGACTGAAATGAAATTAACCATTATATTTATTACATTACCTATCGTGTAATAAATGAAATAGGGAAGATAGCGTATGAAAACTTTTGGTGGATAAAGGCGTACGAATTAAATCATGGAGCGCATGAAGTGATTTGATTAGGGCTAGATTGGTTGAGAATCTAGAAGACGTATCAGCCTTCGTTAATGGTGAGGCAATTCTAAGAAATTGATAGTCATTTGGTTAACCATAATTTTTTATTTGCGATCTAACGATCGCTTAACGAAAATAGAGGTATTTAACTCTATAAGGTATGTATATTAACCTAGTGCAGAATAACTAATCATTATGCTAGGATGTTATCCAGACGTACGAACGAAGATGAAAGGATACTTTCATTACCGAGTCGTTATACAAGACTATAATAATGCTTTACTTGTAAAGTATTAAAAGGTCATGTATTGAATGAGGAACCTCAAAACATTGGATAGCAGTACGATTATATTAAGAGTGTTAGTGTGACATGCTTGTGGTTGACGTAATAGGAGTGAAAAGCGATATGCTGTCTATTTATTAGACGGTATACTGTCGAATCTGTAACTTGACGCAGATATACTCTACCTTGCAAACACAGGAGACTGGTAATCTCTAGGTGGGGAAACAAGGAAATACCAAAACCAAGTCAATTCGCCATGAACAGTAGTAATACTGGTATAACGCAAGCATAAGTCGTAAGTAGCCCAAGGCGGTAAAACAATTCAAGAAAATGATTAATTCAAATACAGAAAAAATTTGAATCTTTCTAAATCTGAATGATTATGGGTGAAAGCTAGAGGTATCAATCCTTTACGAGACTGGTGGCTGTATCAGCTGGTACAAGAAGTTATAAGGTAGCTCCTTATAGCTCAGACTTGTATCCTCGTTCGCATAATAAACATGGTTCTTATAATAGTAAGGTGAATAAAAGCCTAATATATATGCTTTATAGAGTTAAATAGCTCATTATGATGAATATCATAATAATGACCAATGATAATGGTATACTTTATGTATGCCATTATTTTATTTGACCAGTTGGACAAACGGTAAAGTTGTCACCCTTTCACGGTGAAGATAAGAGTTCGATTCTCTTACTGGTCATGTACGTCTGTCTCATCCCTAAGAATAGTATCGTAGTATTAGACGTACAGTATATGTTTGTATCCGTCTCCCTATAAATTGTCGCCATAGACAAACGGATATGTTCATTTCAATCTCATCCCCAGCTTATTGGCTGGGGATATTTAATTTGATACGAAAGGAGGTAATTATGAAATATTATCCATTGGATGCTGTAGACCAAATGGAATTAATGGACAATCCTCTTGATTTACTTGAATCTTTAAAAAAACAACATTTATGTGACAATAGTGCTACTATTGAAGACCTTGAAGAGTATGTTTATGGATTAGATTTCTTTAAAGCGCGTTATATCGGTAAATTCGATAAATGGAATTATAAAATATTAACGGATGAAACTTTAAATAAATTATATATACCCATCTATACAATGGAACAAGTAGGTCAGAGAGAAACAGAATGGAAAGATATTTTAAGTATTCCACTTACTTTAAATAAATGGAAAAACTTTAAAATGGTCTATAAAATAGACAATGACTTTTATCATGCTATTAAAAAAACTGATAACATAACAACATCATATGATATGTTTCAGAAATTACCTTTTGATTGTTTCTTTATAGACCTTTTAGACGTTAAAGACATCTCAGATTTTAGAGGAGCATGGGTTTATATAAAAAAACAACATAATAACTTTGTAGGTGTTAACATATATATGGTTAAAGGAGATGATCAAACATTCTTTACATATTATGCTTTATATAATTTCAATAACGGCAAAGAAGTAAATTGGAATCAAGAAGATTTACCAGATTCTAACTTTATTGCACGTTCTCTTAAAGCAACAGTAGAAGAAATCATTAGTGGTGATGTAGGCTTCTTTGATAGCCAATATACTGAAATAAATGAATATGATCCAAGAAAAGAAATCATATCAACAATATTTCAGATAATATCATTTATTGCTTTAGATGCTTCTGACGTTAATGAAAATCCAACCACTAAGAACACATACAAACCACATAAATCTGGCTCTAAAATTAAAAATAAGTTCTCAGAAGTACGTATGTGGGATGTTGGTGTTAGATATGGTAAAGCAATAAGAGTTGCTAAGAAAGAATATAAAAAGCATATTGAAAAATATAATGCTTTAGAGAAACAATCATCTCAATCATCAGATATTAAAGAAAGAAAGTTAATGAGACCTCATATAAGAAGAGCTCATTGGCATAGATATCGTACTGGTATTGGACGTAAAGAAATAAAAACATTATGGCTTGCTCCTGTATATGTTTGTGGTAATGGCAAAGAAATACCAGTAACAATTAGAGAGGTAAAAAATTGAATAGAGAAAAGTTTTTAAAGAAATTAGATACTCTAACTAAAGAAATAGATGAACTTAAAGAGTTAGCAAGTACTCATAAAACAAACAACAATATTATCACTATTGATAATAATAACAATAATAATAATGATAACAATAACGAAAGTTATTGGATTCATGATTATATTGAAATAGATGGAGTACGTATAACGCCAATACAAATATGCTCTGAGTGTTTTGTCTTTTTCCCATTAGAACAAACTGGTGGAGCATATCATTATTGTCCATCTTGTGGCGCTAAAAAGAACTTAAAGAAGGGCGCATAAACAATGTTATATAATATATCTAAAACTAATAAAAACAAAAAGGAGATAAATACAATGGCTATTAAACAGAAGAACAATACAAAAGAAGACACTCAGTTTAAGCATTTTAAATTTAAACTTGGAGATGTTGTTAAAGATATGATTACAAGCTATGAAGGAACTGTTACAGGAATAGCTTTCTACATAGATAATGATGTAACATATCTTGTTGAAGGTATAGACAATACTGGACGTCCAGTTGAAGATTGGATCAATGAAAAGCGTTTAATGTTTCTTTGTGAAACTGGTTTAAGTCATACTGATACAGATTCATCAGAAGAAGATGATGAAGAAGATAGACGAAGTTTCTATAAAGACGAAGATTGTGATTGTGAGAATTGTGACGCTAAAGACTTTTGTGATTTAATCAATCATATTATTCATAAATCAGCAGAAAATAAAGATATGTAACATTAAGTTGCTTTTTTATTTATACATAGTATAATAAATATGTGTCATGAGTGTCGTCTATATAGACTTCCTTTTCATTTATACTGTTATTTAACTAAATAACAGTATAATATATAGGGCTATCGCCAAGAGGAAAGGCACAGGCCTTTGACGCCTGCATTCGTTGGTTCGAATCCAACTGGCCCTGTTAGGGCGGATTTTGCTGTTAAATGTCTTCATTATCGTAATGTTATGAGACATATGCAATTTGGCTAATTATTAGACTTTACGTAATGTTTCTTTATCGCTAAGATATTGATATGGGTACTATTCACTTAGGTATATTTATATATACATGAAATAAAGAATATAGGAATATTACTTTTAAAAAGCCATCGAGTAACTAATAAAGACTCGTTCTGCCCTTCTAGTTTTTTAATATTAATAAAGGAAAATTACATATGTTTGATTGGATTACGTTAATGCTTAAAGGAATATTAAGTACTATTTTACTTGCTATTATAGTAATATTTCTTTTAAGCATTTTAGTTTATTATCTATGGAATGCTGTTGTTCCAGATGTATTTAATTTATCTCCTGTTACTTTTAAGCAAGCTGTTTTATTAACGTTTTTGATTAAAATATTAATTAATGATACTAAAATAACATTAAGTACATCTAATAAAACAACAATAAAACATAAGTATTATTAAAATTAATTAGGAGAGATACTCAAGAGGCCATACGAGCTATACTGCTTAGACAGTTTGGATATTATTTAATATCACCTGGGTTCGAATCCCAGTCTCTCCATTTATAAATAATTATTTATTAAGGAGGATACAAGATGTTAGGAACATGGGATGTAAATGTGTCAGTTGGTTCTATGCCACAGAAAGTTGCAAGCGCTGTGTCAGCTCTTTCTGAGACATTAATAGGTACAATGTACACACCAATTGCATATCTTGGATCGCAAGTAGTAAATGGTATTAACCATGCAGTACTTGCAGAACAAACTGTCTTAGCTGGAAAAGATACTACAAATATCGTTCTTATGATATTTAATGAAAAGGGAACAGAATGTGCTCTTACTAATATAGAACGTGTACTTGAAAGTGGGAATGGTTTTGGTGGTATTGATATTAACGTACAAACAGAAATAAATTCAACAGCTCAATCATTATTTGATAGAACGTTTGAATATTTTTGTGGAAGTACAGTTACACCATTCGCATTGCTTGGTACACAGGTTGTTAAGGGATTAAATTATATCTTTGCATGTACAGTAAAAAATGTAACAGAAGATGCAAACGAAAAAGTTGTTCTTGTTACAATCAATGATTTAAGTCTTGCACCTCAGTTTACTTATTTACTCGATTCTAATGCAAGAACAAATACTGTTGATACTGCAAAGCAAACACTTCGTTTATCTTCTCCATGGAACATTTTCTATAAGAAAGTAGCAGCGTTATTCGCTCAAGACCCAGAAGTAACTGTTCTTTATAATGATGAAGAACCAGAACTTAAGTTATGGGTAAAAGGAAATAATGAAAAAGCATCTGCTCTTAATAGATTCTTAACAAGACAAAAGGAGTTTGGAAACGTTCTTTTGAACATGTCAGTTGTTGGTGATGATGGTAATCCTGTAAATGACATCAATTGTACAACTGAAGAAGCTTTAAGAATTGCTTTTAAAAATAATGATGCATTATCTTTTATTCATTGTGTAGAAACAATGTTTAAGGATAGAGTAACATATGTTGTTTTTAGAAAGACAGTAGTACAGTATTTCTGTGACAACATGATGGATATTCATGGTGTTAAATCAACACTTTATGAAGATATTGCAAGAGATGTATTTGAAGGAGTATTAGATAATAATATGATTTCATTCTGTACAGATACTTATGGAGTATCATTAGGAAAGCCTCTTGGTGAATGGCCTTAATAAATAATTATCATGCCCTTGGAGTTCATGGACTGTCCATGAAGAAACCTCTATTTACGGATATGTTAAGAAAGGTATGATAAGTACCTATAGCTCAGTTGGTAGAGCACTCGACTTTTAATCGAGTTGTCACGAGTTCAAATCTCGTTAGGTACATGTTGTTTTATAAAGTAACTATAATGCAACAGAATACAATAGAGCATAATATCATAGAATAGAATATGATATCATACGATAAGATAAGATAAAATATGATAAGATAAAACAAGTTACTTTATAAAGAAGCCCAGCCTTAAATAAGGGCTGGGCTTAAAATTTTATATAAGGAGAAAGTGTTATGACAAAGAAAGAAGCAAGAATTGAAGCATTAAAAATGAGAATTCGTACAACAGAAGGTAAAGGTTTCGGAACTTCTGGTGTTATCAGAAAGTTAAAAAGAGAACTTAGAAAATTAGGCGTTTATTAAATGGAGTTGATTTATGAGAGTTATTTCACAGGATAAAGATATTGATATTGATTATGAGTCATGTACATTTATTGTTAGTGAAGATTACGACAATGATGAAGATGACGATTACGATGACGAAGACTATGATGATGAAGATGATGAAGATGATGATTCAATACAAAATTATTTAAATGCATTAAATGTTTATTTTATTATTGCTATTACAAAAGACGGTCATCGTTTTATAATGGCTAAATATTCTACAAAAGAAAAAGCAAAAGATGCTCTTATTGGAATGTCGAATAACTATACAAAGTATCTTATAACAGATAATAACGGCTATATGACAATGACAGATGGCATTGATTGTGAAATGGATAAACCATTTAATAGATTCGAAATTAAAGAACTAAAAGCAACATCATATATATTCCCAGAAGATAATTAATATTAGGAGAAAACAGTATGGAAACTGAAAGTCGTGAATTTAAACGTGGTGATATTGTTAAACACTTTAAGAGAGAAACTGTAGATCATTCTACATCTAATTATTTATATAAAATAATTGGAGTTGCTACACATACAGAGACTCATGAAACTATGATGGTATATCAAGCGTTATATGGAGATTTTCAATTGTATGTAAGACCATATCATATGTTTACAAGCAAAGTAGATAAAGAAAAATATCCTAATATTAAACAAGAATATAGATTTGAAAAAGCTGAATTAAATAGAATAGATTAATGGAGGTAAGATATGCATAAATTTTATTATGACGATGAGTTCTATTGTGATGATGATGATAAAATAGACGATGATGATAATGGTAGATCAATATTATTTCCAAATGCAGATGACGAAGAATACGAAGAACAGTTAATGGATATGTGTTTTAAGGAGCTTTAATTATGAACCAGTATGAACAGCATAAACAGATTTGTGATAAGTTAAATGAAACATATATTCAGAAGAATAAGGCTTATGGTAATAGCTTTTCTGATACTTTTGAAAAACTTGGTTTAATATCTGCTGTTACAAGAATTACAGATAAACATAATCGTCTTGTTAATTTAGCAACTAATAAAGATATTGATATAGGTGATGAATCTATTAGAGATACTTTATTAGACATGGCCAATTACTGTATCATGACAGTAATGGAAATTGACAGGAAATAATTTTATATATTATAATTCTAATGACAATATAAGGTGACTGAAAGTTTGGTGTAATAGTCAAAATAAGTACATGAGTATTGTAATGTTCCTTTCAGAAGAAAAACAGTTAGATGTAGCGAGTTATTGACCGATAATGCAAGTGCTAAGAAATTAAATAGTTCACTTAGGTCGTAAGACGTTGTAACAAAGAATATTGCATGTGTAGGAGATAACGCCTAATGCTGGTTTTATATTATTAATGGTTTTTGATAACATAAAACGTTTGCCATTTTCTGATCGTATTATTATAAGCAAATGAACAATATAAGAAAACTGTATTTAAAGTAGATTAAAGTAGTCAATAAGTGAACGTGCTAGAGTTTTACTCAATATGGTTCTACCTTAATTTTAAGCCGTCTTAGCTCAATTGGTAGAGCTACTGTTTTGTAATCAGTGGGTTGAGGGTTCAAGTCCTTTAGGCGGCTCGTATCGTTGTTTAGTATCACGAGGTAATTATCATGACAGAGAAAGACATTGTAATTTGTGGACATGGAAGTGGAACTCCTTCTTACAAAAACATGTATTCTTATCTTACTCTTCGTTATAATGCTAAAGCCGATAATGGATTAAGAAAACAAATAGTTGCTGTTAGAAGATTAAAAGGAATGACAGATGATAAAAGACAGTTATTCCAACAATATTATTCTTCAATAATTGGTCGTAATTATTACAACCAAGATAGAAGAGAATATTGTTATACTCCTTATAAAGATGGTAAGTATTATAGTGATTGTTCTTCGTCTGGCATTAAAACATATGTTAAATGTGGATTTAGTTTTTCTTCCACACTTAATACTGCTGGTATTTATAATTCTTCATTATTTGAAAATGTACCAGTAAAGATTCAAAATGGTCATATTACTAATCCAGAGATTCTAAAAGTTGGAGACGCACTCTTGTTCGTTGGAAATGATCCTAAACGACCTAAACAAATCGGACATGTCGAGTTTGTATTTAATCTTACTAACAATGCTAATGCTAAACCAACAACTACTACAACAACTACTGTTAAACAAACTGTAAAATATCCAGATTGGGTTCATGTTGGTACTGGTATTAACTCTAAATGGTATTATAGAGAAAAAGAAGGAGTTAACGCACATGGATGGAAGAATATCAATGGACATAGATATTACTTCGATGAAAAAACTGGATTAATGGCAAAAGACTGGTTAAAGATTAATGGTAAATGGTATTATTTCCAACCAGAATCTGGAGAAGGAGCAGTTCTTGCTGGAGCACTATATGTTTCAGATGCAGATGGAGCTCAACATATATTAAAAGTTTAATAATCAATATTTAATAACAGCCATCGTAGTTTATGCTACGATGGTTTTTATTATTATAATATATTTATTTTATTGGAGGTTTTAATGAAAATTAAATTTAAAAAAGTAATGGTTTATGTATCATGGTGCTTTATGCTCATATCTTTAATGATACTCATGTATGTTGCATGTTTTTATTTAAAAGACTCCGTAAAAGCAACTAAAATAATACAATGTGACCTTTTAATATTCTTATTAGGTGCTATTATAAATATTATTTTCGACAGAAAGCAAAGACTTTTGCCCTAACGGGCAAAACGCGAAAATAATAATAGAAAGGGATTAATAATATGTTAACAGATTTAAGTGGTCTTAATCCACAGCAGAAAGATGCAATCCTTCAGTCAATAGACCACAATGTTGTTCTGTTAGCTGGGGCTGGAGCTGGAAAAACATATACTTTAGTAAAAAGAACAGAATATTTAATTACTGATTTAAATGTAAATCCAGAAAATATTATGTTAGTTACTTTTACAAATAAAGCAGCTAATGAAATAAGAGAAAGAATTAGTAAGATTTCTTCTGAAAGCCATAAAATGTGGATTGGAACATTCCATAGAATTTGTACGAGACTACTTAGGATGTTCGGGTCTTATTTAAACATTAATTCTTTTACTATTCTTGATACAAAAGATGCTCATAAGATCATTAAAGATTTCTTGGCACAAGAAGGTGAAGATGATAGTGTTCAGAATGTAAAAGCTTATCAAGCTCTTATAAGTAAATTTAAAAATAATCTTATGAAAAAGAGTGATGTAAGAAACGATCCAACAGTAAGTAGAGTATTTGCAAATGTATATGAAAATTATATGGATTACTGTTGGAAAAATAAAAGCTTTGATTTTGATGATTTAATCAATTATGCAATTCTTTTATTGTCGTCATTTAAGGAAGTATCTGATTGGGTGCATACACATATTAAATATATTATGGCTGATGAATGCCAGGATACTAGTTCTTCTCAGTTTATTCTCATTAAGTTAATGAGAGGAGATAATAATATAATGTTAATTGGTGATGTTAACCAAAGTATTTATGCTTTTAGAAATGCAAAGCCAAAGTATCTTGAAAACTTTGCAGAAACAACACAAAATACTTTAAAGTTAAAGCTTGAACAGAATTATCGTTCTACACGAAACATTATCAACGCTGCTAATGCTGTAGTAAAGAACAATAAATTTGGTACTAAACTTGAAATGTTTTGCGATAATGAAGATGGAGCAAAAGTTCAGCTATATAGTGCAAATACTAATTTTGCAGAAGCTGATTGGGTAGTATCTGAAATAATGACTGGACATAATTATTTAAATAAACAGTATTCAGATTTTGCTATTATTTATAGAGCAAATTTTCAGTCTCGTTTATTTGAAGAAGCATTAACAAAATTAGGCGTTCCTTATGTTGTTTTTGGTTCTGGCTCATTCTATTCTCGTAAAGAAGTTAAGGATTTACTTGCATTTTGTAAATGCGTTGTTAATCCTTTTGACGTTGTATCTTTTAGAAGAGCATTAAAGACATTTAAAGGTGTAGGAACTAAAACTATTGATGCTATTGTTGATTATGCTATTAACAATAAAATAACATACGTAGATGCTTTAGAATATTATTATAATAATCATGCTAAAGCTACTATTAAAAGCTCTTTAAAACAGATGTTAAACGTGCTTAATAAGGGCTATTCAAAGTGTGTTGATATAGTTGACAATGTATTTCTTGAAACGTCTTACAGAGCCTCTCAAGCAGTTATAAACACAGAAGAAGCGCAGGATAATGTGCAGATTATGGACGAGTTTAGAGAAATGGTAAATACTATTGAATCACGTAAAGAAGATAGTACAACTATCATGGAAATGTTAGATGAAATATCATTACTTACCGATGCAAAAGGAGATGAAAAATCAAATACTAATGCTGTAAAACTAATGACTGCTCATGCTTCTAAAGGACTTGAATTTGATTCTGTATTTATTGTTGGCTCTGAAGAAGGTCTTTTTCCTCATATTAATTCTATTCAAACACATAATATCGAAGATATAGAAGAAGAAAGAAGACTTTATTATGTTGCTATGACAAGAGCACAGAAAAAGCTTTATATTACTTATGCAAAAAATAAAAAAAGTAATAATGAAGGTTATCAACCTGTGACAGAAAGTCGTTTTATATATGAAATTCCAGAAACATTAAGAGAATATACTTTATAAAATAGGAGGTATAATATTGTCATCAAATACGGATATCGAAAAACTCATGGAAGAAAAAGATAAATCAAGAAAAGCCATTGCGGATGTAATATCTGCAATGGCTTTTTCTATGGAACAAGAAGGTTTAAAACAGAATATAGAGAATATACAGAAAGTATGTGAATTTTATAAGAATGATTGTCATGGTAATAATGATTACTATGCTACATGTATGTCTTTAATCTGTAGTCATTTTAATGATGTTCCAGCAATTCCATGGTTATTGAAACATAATAATGTACATTCACATGATAAGTTCATTATACAATCTATATTTAATGGATTGTTTCAACATTGGGTATATACAGCAATAGAAAATCATGAAAGCCATAATGGTGGTCAAGGAGATAAAGAAAGTTTTATCGTAAAAAAAGTAATTGAAGCGATTGATAAACAGGAAAATTTATCTTTATATGCTGAATATAAAGATAAACCAGGTGAACAAGCTTATTGGTCTCCAAAGTATTTTAAAGATACTGATCAAGTAAGAGTAGAATTCTTATCATGGTGGAAACAAACGGACATGACAAAATATGTATATAGGAGGTAAATGTATGAATTTCTTTTTATTCATTTTATGTTTAATAGTATATTTTGCATATAAGAAAGTTGAAAGTCAAAGGAGACATTAATGGCTATTAAAGTTGTATGGAAGAAAGATAGTTTCTTTAGAAATCTAAATGCACAGAATTGTTATGATGAATTAATAACTATTTCAAGTCACAATAATCTGCAAGATATTCCAAATCAAGATGTAGTTGATTATGCAAGAAATAATGCTAATTCAGAATTACATAAAGCATTTAATTGGAATGATAAAGAAGCAGCAGAAGCTTTTAGAAGACATACTGCAAAGAATCTTAAAAATTCTTTATATACCTTTGAATTAGAAAATCCTCAAGTATCTATAACTAATAGTGTAGATGATCAAGTATTAATACCAGCATTTTTAAATCCTGGTACTGATAATGTTAAAAATCATATGCCAACAGAAATAGTTATGGTTAATAAAGACCTTCGTAAAGCAACATTAGAAAAGGCTTTAAGAGAATTACAAGGATTTCAGCAACGTTATTCTTTTTTAACTGAACTTGAAGCAGTCTTTAAAGCAATTTCTCAAGTTAATATTCCGTAAGGATTATTATAAAGCTCTAATAAAGAGTTAGTATAGCTCAATTCAAAATAGTATAACTTAGCATAGAATACTGTACTCTATATTAGACTAAAACATTTTAATTGGTGTGTTGAAATATACACACCATTTTTTACATTTTATATCTATATAAGCTCTAAAGAGCTAATATAGAACAGCTTAGAATAGACTAAATTAGGATATTAAAATATAGAATAGCATAAGATATATAAAATATTTTAAGACTAAGTAATCTCTATCTTTAGAGCTTATATAGATAAAAAATAAACTCTGTATTTATATAGACTTTAATTAGTCACCATACCATATAGCACCACAAGGTAGCGTAAGTTATCATAGCTTAATAAATTATACCATATTATAAAATAAAATATTATAGACCAATTAAGGTCTATATAAATACAGAGTGAATAACATATAAACATTTATTAAAGGAGAATTATTATGGCAACTAAAAAAACAACTGAAACAACAAAAGAAACTATTAATATTTCTGACAAGAAGAACACTAAAACTATTTCTATTAAGCCTTTAAATGTAAAGACTGTAGAAATTGTTATTGAAGGAGATTCTGATCTTATTTTGAATAAAATGACAGATTCTTCAATTACAGAAATTGTTGAAAAGCAGACTGGTAAAACTGGCAAGAAGGCAAAAGAAGCAATTAATCAGTGGCAAAGACTTCTTGAAGGCATCCATTGGATGGATGGCAAAGAAACTGATTTTACAGAAGACGGTTGGAAGAATGCATTATCAAATAATAGAATAGGATATGATGCTTCTGGCATTAAGAAAGGTATTTGTGATGCAGCAGTAAGAGTGCTTGGAGAATCAAAGTCAACTATTACAAATGCAAATATACAGGTATTACCAGAGAAAGCAAATCTTATTCCTATATTGTTTACAGAGGTTGGCATTGATGAGTCTGTTATTACTAACTATAAAGGTAATGCATTCGTAACCTATAGAAATGTATTTTCTGGATGGAGTGCAAAGTTTAGAATTCAGTTTATGGCAGATAATATTTCTGTAGAACAGCTTATAGAACTTGTACAGGCAATGGGTTTTGCTGGAGGTCTAGGTGCTCATAGAGTAGGCTTAAAAGGTGGTACTAATGGACAGTTCCATGTAGCTTCTGTTAAGTATGTATAATACATTAATTACTCCTACTTTTATAAGTAGGAGTTTTTAAGTAGTAGGCGGGTAATCCGCCCTTTTTTTATTAATATGGTTATTAAAGGATGCATCAAATTGGAATGCTATTCCGATTTTTAATAACAGAAAAGGACAATCTATAAACCCTACAGTTTTCTTTTTTAAGTGGAAGGTTGGGACCACCGT